>Ga0209417_1001042_pt1 | contig 54661 bp, 45 predicted proteins | sample RifGroF2_FD_184002 | JGI IMG/M metagenome (GOLD analysis project Ga0209417, IMG submission 184002) | Groundwater microbial communities from Rifle, Colorado, USA - Groundwater F2 (SPAdes) (version 2) | ecosystem: Environmental > Aquatic > Deep subsurface > Groundwater | place: Rifle, Colorado...
AAAAAGAAGGTGTCTTTTACATTTTCCCCATACTCTAAACCAAAAAAATCCTAAAAATATTTTTATTCATTTACAGTTTATTCACTTACCATGATTAAACAATTTTAGTCAGGTAAGGATGCCTGAAATTAATATTTCAAAAAGGATGAGTCTCAGGCAGAGAGTTAGAGTTAGAATTATCGACTCTGGTCATTTGGATTTTTCACCGGCTAAGTTGAGTTTGTTCAGAGCTTTAGTGAATTTAATGGAGTGAATTACTATATTTTTCATCTCATGGAAAAGATTGGTTATAAGCAAACTATTTCTGGATGATATTTTATTTTTCTTTACCATAATTATTTGTGCCATTGTCATCTCTTCTAGTTTTTCATGAAGTTCGTCTCCTGTTTTTTCTAGAGGCGATATTTTTACAGTTTCTTTCTTGTTTGCTGATTTTATGATTTTTAAAATAAAAATACCGAATTCTTTTCTGAGGATTTTCAAGTCTTTAACCTGTTCATGATTTATGGCAGGATGATTATTATCAATGTATTCCCAGATATCATGCTGAATTCTCACTAGAGCATCTGAAATTTCCTTCATATAATCAAGAACTTGTATATAGTAAAGACCGGCAATATACTCGTCTTCAAATTTCTTGATCACATAAGGAGCCTTGCTTCTCATGTCCTTGATTTCTTTAGTTACATCTTTGAAATCAGAGATTGTTTTCTTAAGTTTGCTTCTCTTTTGATGTATCATGAAAAAGATTGTTTTATTGAAGACAATAGGAAGCTCTCTAAGAAATTTCACTGATTTTACATTACACTTGGCTATTTGTGATTTCTTAGTAACTGTATCAAGTTCAGTTACTGCTTTCTCTTCTTTCTTCTCTTTCTTAGAGTGTATTATATAAGTTCTGTACATGAGGATTATTGAAATAATAATCATAGCCACCAGGGTGAATATTCCACCGTAATAAAGAATCGCGGCTATTAGAAAAGCCATGGAAAAAGCCATTATCCCTGTAAAAAGCCAGCCCCCTATAACGGTTATAACTCCTGATATCCTGAATACAGCGCTCTCTCTTCCCCAGGCTCTGTCAGAAAGAGATGTTCCCATAGCTACCATAAATGTAACATAGGTAGTAGAAAGAGGAAGTTTCAGGGAAGTTCCCATTGCAATCAGAGCGCTTGCCACGACCAAATTAACCGAAGCTCTCACCATATCGAAAGCGGGTTTGTCTTTTTCTTTTATTTTTTTATTATTCTCCTCTTCTGTCTTGAACCGCTTATTGATATACACCTGGACACGACCTGGAACTATCGCTTTGCAGACATCCCCCACATTAATAGCTACCCTGACAAGTGAACGGGATAATTGATTCGACGAAAATTTTTCATTCCCTTCAGTCTGTCTGCTCAGGTCAACCGATGTTTTAACAACTGAACGGGCTTTTCTGGAAAAACACAAAGTCAACGACATAATAATGCCGGCCGCAAGAAGGAATATAGTAGGAGTTTTTACGGCTTGATTTAATCCTCCCATGAAAAGATCAGGAACTTTAAAACCCTGAGAAAGCATTATTTTAAAAGCATCATAGGCAGCAAGAGGCACTCCGATAAAGTTGACCAGATCGTTACCTGCAAATGCCATGGCTAGAGCAAATGTTCCAAAAAGAACGATAACTTTAAGGATGTTAAATTTAAACAATGAACTGAGTACCTGAAGAAGAACTGTCCATGCAATAAAACTTATTAATAGAATATAAAAAGTATTATGGCTTATAAACTGAAGCATTTCAGGTGTAGTAAAAGAAGCGCCTTTAGCTCCCTTTATTAGAAGGAAATATGTTATTGCTGATATTGAGAAACCGCCCCACAACGGAGCATAATATTTGCAAGTTTTCTCCCAGTTGAAAGTAAAAAATATTCTTACAATATACTGAATCACTACTCCGAAGGTAAAAGCAACTATGACCGAAAGCAAAATCCCTGAGAGAATCCCAAGAGCTTTGGAAGAGTTTATATACTGAGATATGCCGCTTAAATCAGCCCCCGTACTGATAGTTTTAAAGAGAGCTACGGCAAAAGCCGATCCAAGCAATTCAAAAACTATCGATACTGTAGTGGATGTAGGAAGTCCGGCTGTATTGAAAAAATCTAGAAGTATAACATCCGCAAACATCACTGCCAGAAAAACAACCATTATTTCGGTAAAGAGAAATTTCTCGGGATAAAACATCCCCTTCCTGGCAATCTCCATCATTCCACCCGAAAATGTAGCTCCGATAAGCACTCCCAAAATGGCTACGGCAATGATAACTTTTATTGATGCCGTTTTTGAACCTATCGCAGAGTTTAAAAAATTAACTGCATCATTACCTACTCCAACAACTAGATCTGATATAGCTAAAGTAAAAATTACTATTAAAGCAAAGAGATAGAAATAATCCATAAATTTAGCCTGCTTTTATATTTGAATTAATTCATGTATTTGTCAGCATATTATAAATATTTTGACGAATAAGGCTTTATCAAGAAAAATAAATTTTAAAAAACTAACACAAAGAAAACATTTACCCCCCTCTTCTATGAAAATTTAACAATTTTTATTTATATGAGATTGACATAGTATCATATTGGATTATTTTTAATGATAGTAAATATTCACTTACATAAGGATTGATATGACTGACAGGCAGATAGAAATACTTGAAGCAAGCGTAAAGCTGGCGGCCAAGAATGGCGTCCGAGCTATGACGATAAAAAACATAGCTTCAGAAATAGGCCTGACCGAAGCGGCGCTCTATAGACATTTCCAGTCAAAAAGAGAGATACTCTTAGGGATCATACAACTCTTCAGTTTGTCGTCCCAGAATGATTTCAAAGCAATATCAATGAAGAATCCTTCGGCTCTATCTGAACTTAAGAAACTTATTTTAAGAAGGATTGAACAATTTGAACACTTCCCCGAAATAGCTTATATCATGCTCTCTCTGGACATTTTCATGCAGGATGAAGAGCTGAGAGTTTCGGCTGCTGAATCGATTCATAAGCATAAGGAATTTATCCTTTCTTTGATTTTAAAGGGACAGGAGAAGAATGAAATACGGTCGGATTCTGAACCGAAAGAACTCTTTAGAATTGTACTAGGTTCTTTCAGACTGCTTTTAACCCAGTGGTTTCTTAATAAATACCAGTTCAGCCTGAAAGATGAATTTGAATCTCTCTGGAAAACACTAGAAACTGTTTTGAAAAATAACTCTTTATAGAGAAGGACTAATATATGAAACGCAAGATAATAGAAATAGATCAGGATAAATGCAACGGCTGCGGTCAATGCGTAAGTGCATGTCACGAAGGTGCTATCCAATTAGTCAATGGCAAAGCTAAACTCGTAAGCGATGTCTATTGTGACGGACTTGGAGCTTGTATAGGAGACTGCCCTGTTGATGCCATTAGAATAATAGAAAGAGAAGCAGAGGAGTTTAGCGAAAAAGCTGTCAAAGCCAGGAATACTAAAGAGGCAGCTCATAAAAATCATTCTTCTTCTCATAGTGGGTGCCCAGGAATGGCAATTAGGAGCTTTACAAAAAACGAAGCAGTAAGAGCGGTTAATTCTCCAAGAGGAGAAGTCCCGTCAGAACTTACTCAGTGGCCAATACAGCTGAAACTCGTCCCTGTTAATGCTCCATTCTGGGAGAACGCATCTGTACTTATCGCCGCGGACTGCTCTGCCTTCAGCATGGGCGCTTTCCACGGAAAACTCCTTAAAGGAAAGAAACTTGTCATCGCATGCCCGAAACTCGATGATACAAGCAATTATGTTGAAAAAATTACTGCAATAATACGAGAAAACAATCTCAGAGATTTAACAGTTATTTATATGGAAGTACCCTGCTGCAGAGGGCTTGTCGCAATTGTCACTGAAGCTCTGTCTCAATCAGGGAAAAACATTCCATTGAACCTTGTTAAATTAAGTTTGGATGGAAATATATTATAATCTATGGGAGGGAATATGAGTACTTTAGAAAATAAGCTGATAGCCAGGCCATTCACATACAATGAATTACTCAGCTATCAGGAAGATACTGTAGCAAGCAGAACCATTATCGATAAAAAAACCGGAACCGTAACTGTTTTTGCTTTCGATGCCGGACAGCGCCTCAGCACTCACTCTGCACCATTCGATGCGCTTGTTCAGATTACTGACGGCAAAGCTCTTATCACTATAGAAGAAAAGAAGTTTGAGTTGAAAGCAGGCGAACAGATTATTATGCCTGCCAATAAACCACACTCGGTAGCAGCTCCGGAAAAGTTCAAAATGGTTCTAATAATGATTAAATCAAATTAACCCAGAAAACATAGGAGGAAATTATGTTTTGTTATCAATGTCAGGAAACAGCTGGAAACAAAGGATGCAGATTCGCAAAAGGCGTTTGCGGAAAACCGTCAGACACAGCCGATCTTATGGATGTGCTTGTACACGCGCTCAGAGGAATCTCGCTAATACTTGAAAAGAAAGCTGAAGGCAAAATTGACATCGAAACAGGGAGATTTATGACCAAATCCCTCTTCATGACAATTACCAATGCTAATTTTTCAAACCAGGCAATAATGGCTCAGATTGAAAAGGCTTTTGAAGTCAGAGAATCGCTTGTAAAGAAATACGGGCCTATAACTTGTGAATGTGACTCTGTCGTCTTTACTGCAAAAACAGAAGCTGAAATGCTAGCGAAAGCAAAATCAATCGGAGTTCTTTCTACTGAAAATGAAGATGTCCGCTCACTTAGAGAACTTCTTGTTTACGGAATCAAAGGATTCTCTGCTTATGCTAAACACGCTTCAATCCTGGGTTATGACGATGTAACAATCTATGAGTTCATAGTTAAAGGACTAGCTTCAACGACCAAAAATCTCTCAGTAGATGAAATGATAGCTCTCGTAATGGAGTGCGGAAAAACCGCTGTTACTACAATGGCTCTTCTCGACAAAGCCAATACAACTACTTACGGCAATCCTGAAATTACTAAAGTCAATATCGGAACAGGCAAGAACCCCGGAATACTCATTTCAGGACACGACCTCAAAGATATGGAAGAACTTCTTGAGCAGACACAAGGCACAGGCATAGATGTTTATACTCACAGCGAGATGCTTCCTGCCCACTACTACCCGAAATTCAAGAAATACACAAACCTTGTTGGAAACTACGGCGGTTCATGGTGGCATCAGGACAAGGAATTTGAATCATTCAATGGCCCTATTCTTATGACTACTAACTGCATAGTACCTGTTAAAGATTCCTATAAAAACAGAATCTTCACAACCGGCGCTGCAGGATATCCCGAAGTTAAACATATTGCGGACAGAAAAGAAGGAGGCAAGAAGGATTTCTCTGAAATTATAGCTCTTGCAAAGACCCGCCCTGCTCCGACAGAACTTGAAAAAGGTGAAATTGTAGGAGGTTTTGCTCACAATCAAGTAATGGCTGTAGCAGACAAAGTCATCGCAGCTGTTAAATCAGGAGCGATCAAAAAATTTGTTGTTATGGGCGGATGTGACGGAAGACAACCTTCAAGAAGTTACTTCACAGAAGTAGCTGAAGCCCTCCCAAAAGACACAATTATCCTTACAGCAGGATGCGCTAAATACAGATACATCAAGAGCAATCTCGGCGACATCGGGGGAATTCCAAGAGTTCTCGATGCCGGACAGTGCAATGACTGCTATTCACTTGCAGTAATCGCACTCAAACTTCAGGAAGCATTCGGACTCAAGAACCTTAATGATCTGCCTCTTGCTTTTGATATAGCTTGGTACGAACAGAAGGCCGTAGCAGTATTGCTCGCCCTGCTCTCTCTCGGTGTAAAAGGAATCAGACTCGGACCTACAGTCCCGGCATTCCTCTCACCGACAGTGGTTGATGTTCTTGTCAAAAACTTCAGTATCACTCCGACTGGCAATGCTCAGGACGATGTAAAAGCCATAATGTCCTAAGAGGCAATCGCCTCTATCACATAGCCGCGCTGTTAAAAGCGCGGCTTTTTTATCATGACCTATCGAAAACGATTAAATGTATCTAGAATGCTTTGGAGTGCGGAAACTTGTTTACACTTTTTTCTTATTCGAGGCATGCCTCGAACTTTTAAAGCTATGACAATAAGCTAAAACGCTTATCTAAAGAGTCATAGCACTCCAAATTAACTTTGTGATACACTTATGAACAAACACTACAACAATCAGATAACTCTCTCTGAAGAAGATATTCAGGAAGCCATGAAAGAGATGGGAACTTATATCGATATAAGCGAAACAGATCTTAAAAATCTATTTGAAATTGCATTCAAGCACATCCACAAAAGAATTAACTTTATCCATCGGAAACATATTCCCCTGAGCCCTCCCGGGGTAGGCTTAAAAGAAATAGCCTGGTCTGGATTAGGCTCTTTTTTGGGAATTGGCTTGTGCGCTTTTTTTTCATATAAATTCCTAGAACCATTTTCTTTGACACTTCTTATAGGTTCATTCGGAGCTTCAGCAGTACTAATTTACGGCGCGATTAAGAGTCCTCTGGCTCAACCTCGTAACTTGATTGGGGGGCATTTGATTTCAGCTTTAATTGGAGTAATATGTTTTCAGATTTTCGGATATATGATCTGGATAGCTGCTGCATTATCTGTTTCAATAGCTATTATGGCTATGCTGGCGACTAAGACTCTTCATCCGCCGGGCGGCGCTACAGCTTTAATAGCAGTAATAGGAGGAACCAATATCCACAATCTGGGATACCTATATATCCTTTTTCCTGTAGCTTCAGGAGCTGTAATATTGCTTCTTGTTGCTCTGGCAATTAACAATTTGGCGAAGGGCAGAAAATATCCGGAATATTGGTTTTGAAATAAGTTTTACTGATTTATAAATTGAGGTTAAAAAATAACTAATGAAAGTCGGAATAATAGGCGCAGGATATGCGGGAGTTTCCGCTGCTCTCGAAGCAGCAAAGAGCGGAGCTGAAGTGCATTTGTTTTCAGAAGAAAGCGTATTGCCTTATTACCGTCCAAGGATAATCGCCGCGGCATTTGGACAGATCAGGAGTGAAGAAGTCTATATGCACCCTGCCGGATGGTATAAAGATAACAATATTGAACTCAATCTGAATTCGAAAGTGGAAGCTATTGAACAGGAAGGAAAATCTTTCAGTGTTATTTCAAATGGCATCAAATTTCTCTTTGATTCTATAGTAGTTTGCACTGGCGCAAAACCCATTATTCCAGGTTTTGCCGCAAATCATTTAAACGACAGCAGAATCACTCCTTTATGGACGCTGGATAATGCTATGGAAATATCCAGTAAAATAGAGAATGTAAAAACCATCGCGGTAATAGGCGGCGGACTCATTGGGCTTGAAACAGCCTTGAGAGCAGCCGAAAAAGGATTAAGAGTAACCGTTATTGAAAAAGCTCACAGGCTTCTTGAAAGAAACTTCTCTCTGAAAGGATCGGAAACTATAAAAAGACTTCTGCATATAAAAGAGATAAATGTAATAACCGAGGCTACGGTCAAAAGTATTTTACCAAAGCCTGATTATCTGGAAATTATTACTGGAAACGAAACTTTCAAAGCCGAACTATGTATTCTAAGTGTAGGATGTGTTTCTAATGATCAATTCAAAATCTCTCCTGATATTGAGAAAGAATACGGTTTTTTTGTAGATGGGTTTCTGGAAAGTTCCGTTCCCGCATTTTTTGCAGCCGGAGATTGCGCAAATCTGAAAAATACCAGCCGGCAATTCTCTGTTCTCAGAGCTTTATCCCAGGGAAAAACAGCAGGAATCAATGCTGCAAATTTGAATAAGAAAACCAAATTCGAGCCAGGGCATATTTCTCTTGACCTTAAATATAAGGACTTTGAAATACATTCTATCGGTCATGTCCATCATGAAAACTTAAAAAATAAAACAACTTCTATACTCGAAGAAGAAAATACCTCTTACAGAGCCATCCTTAATGACGGTGAAATTGTTTACGGCATAGAAATGGTCGGCAGCGCTCGCGAATTCAATCACTACAGAAAACTCCTGAAATAGCTCCTGTGGAATACCAGTCAACTAATTACACAAATTAAACGAATTAAGTAAAAGCATCGAAATAATAATATTATTTCCAAGAAGCTGAAAGTTGAAATCAAAATATATTTTAGATTTCTCACTTTTCAGTCTTCTTGTTAAGCTATGCTTAAGTTGCTTTTAAAAAGCTTGTATATACCTAAACTTCGATAAATTCGCTCAATTCGGTGACAGATAAAGGTTTTATATTAGTGTTCATTAGTGATAATCTGTGGTTCGTAACTATAAATCTTTTCCATTCAAGTTTTTCTGTGTTCCCAAAGTTAATCAGGTATCCTACTTCCAGTTTAGTTATTCTAATATAATTCATCAGTTGTGCTTCATGTTCAGGAAGTAATTGCGAAACAGCTTTAAGTTCCACAATTCTTTTATCAAAAACAGACAGTATCCCAAGCAGAGAATTGACAACAACTGCAAATATGCTTAACTTTTAAGTACTTAAAAAAGGGACTAAAATGAAAAGTTTTCGATTAGATGGCAAACGAGCACTAATATCTGGTGGTTCAAAAGGTATTGGCGCGGCAATTGCTAAAACATTTGCTGAAGCAGGAGCCGATATTGGAATTATCGGCAGAGATGTTAATGGTTTGGAAAAAGCAAAAACTGCCGTAGAGAAGTTTAAGCGAAAATGTTTTGTCATCAAAGAAGATATAGCTTCCATTGAAGGGGCTAGAAGAGCGGGCAAAAAAGCTTTAGAACTATCTCCAGAGTGGGACATCCTTGTAAATAACGCAGGGATTTGCAAGATAAATTCTCTGTTAGAAATTACTCAGGATGAATGGGATGATACATTTGCCGTTAATCTCAGAGCAACGCTGCTACTTGCTCAAATGATAGTGCCTCAAATGATTAAACGCAAAACTGGGAAAATTATTAATATTTCCTCTATAGGCGCATTTGTGGGCACACCCGGGTTGGGATCCTATGCGGCGGCCAAGGCAGCTATGAATCAGCTTACAAGAACGATGGCTGTTGAATGGGGCCCATACAATATCCATGTGAACGCGATATGCCCAACAATTATACTAACAGAAATGGCTCAACAAATTTGGAATAATCCTACAATGGAAGAACAAAGAAAGGGAAAAGAAAAAAAAATCCCTTTACACCGATTCGGAGAAGCGCAAGAAGTGGCAAATGTCGCATTATTTCTCGCAAGTCCTGCGGCAAATTTTGTCCATGGAGTGTCTCTTCCACTCGATGGCGGCATGACAATATCACCTTTGTAAAGATTTGTTTGAAAAACTAACTTAAAAATATTAGTATTATGGAATTTATTCAGTTAAAATTATTTCATTTAATTGCTGAGCATAAAAGTTTTTCCAAAGCTGCAGGTAAAGCCTTTCGTACTCAGTCTGCAGTAAGTCAGCAAATAAAGTCTCTGGAAGATGAATTGGAATCAAAGTTTTTTAACAGAGTAGGCCCAAAAAAAGTTGAGCTCACGCCAGATGGCATTTTATTCAGGGATCTGACTAAGAAACTTTATCTCGACAACTGTTCAATAAAAGAAAAGTTTTTTTACGCCAAAAACAAAATCAGCGATAAACCCATAAGAATATGCTGTAGAGATTTTGTTACATCCTATATACTTCCTGACGCCATAGAAAAAACAAAAAATATTATTCCAGGACTTAAGTTAAGCATTACAAATCCTTCTCATGATAAGTACATATCACTGCTTCGAAACGACGAAACGGATTTTTGTCTGGGATACATTGGCAATGTGCCTGAAGACATTGTTTATAATGAGTTTTATAAATCCGAATGGTTTCTTGTAACCGATAAAAAACATCCTTTGGCTAAGAGGAAAAACATTAGGCTTGAAGAGCTTGTCTCATACCCTCTAACAATGTATACCATGGATAATTATTATCGCAGCAACTTTGACAAGTTAATAAAATCAAAAAATCTGACTTATCAAATTTCATTGGAGACTTCCGGGCTCCTCAAGTTGTTTAAGTTTGTAAAAATGAATATCGGCATAGGAATAGCCACTAAAGCTTTGCTTCAACAGGAGAACATTGATGACCTGTCTGTTGTCGATATCAGCAATATTCTTGGATATGATAGAGTTGGAATTTTGTACAGAAAAGATAAAATATTTTCCTGTCAGGCAGAAACCCTTCTAAAGTTTCTGAGAATTACTTTTCCTGGTTAATCTCTCTTCTATATTTTTCGTAGATAAAATATGCCATTACATTGAAGGAGAAATATGTAATGGCATATACTTAAGATGTAAGATTTTTCTATCACCTTAAAAATTATATTCAGTTTGTATCAACAGAAAGACCTTCCGTAATACAATTTTTCAGAGGATCAGCTATGAGTTTGACCCCATCTTTTAAGGCATCTGCCTCAATCCTGTAATATTCGTTATCTCCTCCAGAGATTTTGACATAAACTTTTTCAGCTTTATCATTCTTTACAATATAGACATAATGTTTGTCTGTAGTTTTGCTTATAACTGCTGAAGCAGGAACATAGAATCCCGGTTTTGATAGAGCAGGAATTTCGACTCGAACCACATCACCTGAATTGAACAAATATTTCCATCTCTGATAAATAACCGTGTCCTCATTCTTAAGATTATCCGGTATCTTCTCTCCCAATACTACATCATACTCCTGAAGGGAGGCCGGGTTTTTCAGGTCTATATAATATTTGCAGATGCCAGGGATATAAGTTTTCAATTCACCTGGTGTGATATAAACTTTTTTAACTTTAAATTTATCTGCAATTATCGAATCAGGCTGAAATACTTTTTGCCCGACAGCTGTCCAGACAAAATACCCCTTATCGTCTTTTTTTAATGAATCAACAGGAACTCCTAATACTCCTTGATTTTTCAACGGCAGGCAAAAGCGTGAAACATATAATATGCTCCCATCGTAATCATTTATCACAGGCAGATTGGATTTATTATCAACGATATTTACAGGCACAATATAATTATCAAGCGTGACTGAAATGCCTTTTTTAGTTATATAGTCGTGATCGTTTAGAACTCCGACAGCTTCATCTGAATCTAAAGGAAAAACTTTAATTGGGTCTTTTCTCCAGACCATGTTGGAGAGTGTCCTGCTCATATTTATATCAACGCCGATTGGAGTTGTCATTTTTACTCTGACTATTGAATAGTCGATATCAGACCAATCCCCCGGCAATGCGTAAACTTTATCTATTATTCCAGGATATGTCGTTGTGCAACTGCAGAGTTTGACATTATTTTCCGCGTTTAAAACTGCACCCTCTGCGGCACTGAATGCTGCCTTTGCTGTCAGATAGTCTGAATAAATCTTATCATAAGTTTCCTTGCTGGCAGCATTTTTATCGACTAAGTCTTTATATCTTTTGTACTGCGCTTCAGCATTCAGTAAATTAGCTGTTGATTGTTCCAGTCCAGCTTGTTTTTCTTTTAAATCAAATTTAAAGACATTGTCTTCTATTTGCGCAACTTTGCTTCCCGGATTAACGACATTCCCATTTTTGTCTGTGATCTGAGACATTACCGGCGTTCCTTTAGCTTTGGTATCGGCTACTCTTCCGTACCATTTTTCCCATGTATTGAATTTTATATCTGAACTCTGCAATGATTTTATAATCCCTGCGAATTCAAGTTCAGGCGCCTCGGTTTTTGTAAGTGTAATTACTTTTACTGTACTTTCCGCGGAATAAATTAATGCCGGAAAAAGTAAAGTCATAAAAAAAATGGTGTTTAGTTTTTTCATATTCTACCTCATAATTTTTTGTTGATTATTTAGATTATGTACGATGTTTCTATACCAATTATTTTTATTTCATCATCACAAATCACCTCAACTTTTAGATTATTTACATGTAATTGTTTTTAATAAATTAGTTTCTTGTATAATCCTCATTTTTTCTTATTTGTTAATTTTTAAAATATTGGAATAATCATTATCTTTCAATGTGATATAAGTTTTTCTATCATTAGTTATTTTAATATATTTCATTAATAGAATTAATCATTACCTGTTACTAAAGCCATTGACTTCCTGCTGCGCCATTTTATCTTTTACACGCTGCACAAAAAGACTTAAAATGAAAAAGTTTTAACAATAAGAGGATGAATGGGAAGAACAGAACAAGTGATAAAAGCAACAGCTAACAGTACGGAAAAACTGATAACTCAAAGACATTTAGCAATCTAAAAAAGGAGAAAAAGAAAATGAAGATTTTAAAATTCACAGCATGCCTGACTGCTTTCTTTATGTTAGCAATGGGTATAAACGCAGCACTCGTTACTAAGGATTTTGCGGTAACAAATACCAATATGGAAGGCCTCGGCTCATTACGGGCTGCAGTTAACGATGCGATTAAGTATAAGGCTACATGCGGCGATGATATTTTGCTCACAGAGAACATAATTTTTGATATCCCAACAGAGAACAAAAACGAAGTACCGGTAATAAAAATACCCAGTGATCTTAGAATTAATTTTCCTAACGACTGCGGAAGAAATAGCTTTAATTTCAATATTAACCCAAAAGATTATAGTGGTAAAGTCAAACAAACCGTTACATTTGATTTTGGGAATATGGAGTTTGACAATTTCATATCATTGTATGGTGATCTGCATATCTTTAATGTTAATTTTATTAATGCTAAAATTTCTAATTCTAATCAATCCTTTATACACATATTGCAAGCCAGTTCAAAAAAAGAATCCAGTTTCCTGAATCTCACACAGTGTACTTTCTCGAACTTTGAGCGTCTGACTTCTGGCGAACCTTCTCTTCAAGGACCATATCTAATAGATTTTTGGAGTCAAGGGTATGATCGCGGTAATGCTTTTTGGTGCATAAACTGCAAGTTTAACAACATATCAGATTTGCCAATACAAGCACGATATAAGATAGTATTATTTATTGGATGTTATTTTACTGGAAACACTATCACGGATAGTGATGATCCTCAGATCATAGTAGAAGCAAATAAAGAATTGAACTTTGGATTCTATGGAAATTATATAGAACACAACAACTATCCAAGAGTTAATACCCTCTATAAAATAATTCCTCAAGGCGCACCAGAAATTAATCAAGAGATCAGAGACAACACATACGAAGATAATATTTTCGCTCCAGGTGGCACAAAATAAACAAATCGCATATTGATATAAAGAGAAGACTCCGGACTAAACACATAAACAACAAGTCCGGAGTTTTTTTATTCGTCTGATCAGAATTTGCATAATTCATAAAATGAATCTGAGATGCCAGAAATTTCCACAACAGAAAAGGGGGAGAACAATGATATTGGGAAGCACACAAAACAAGGTAGATTTTGCGATAATTTCTGCTATTCCTGTAGAACTTGATTACATAAACAGCATTCTTCCTGAAGGAGAAAAAGTTAGAACTGAAATTGGCGATTTTAAAATCTGCGATTATAACGGGAACAAAGTACTTGTCAGCCCTCTTGGAATGGGAACTACTAATGCAGCAGCTATGATGGCATCTATCAAATTTCTGTTTGCCCCGGATTACTTTCTTTTCGCCGGAACCGCGGGAGGAATTAATTCTTGTCTTAATGTTGGTGATGTGGTTATTGCAGCCTCTGCTTTTGAAGCAGAAATACAAGGAGCATTTCCAATACTGAGAGGAACCGCTTTTGAGGGTGCCTTGATACATCCTATTAAAGAGATGCCTTTACAAGAACATTATTTAATGGATTTTGGTTTGACTGATTTGATCGCTGACTTAGCTCTTGAATCAACAAATTTACCGAAGAACATACAAATACACAGGGGCATCATTGTTACAACCAATACATTTCCATCGCCATCATCATTATTTAAACAGATACAAGCTCAAAAACCGTTAGCTCTCGATATGGAGACATCCGCAATTTATCAAACTGCCTGGCTGCTTAATACAAAGGCCATAGTGGTGAGGGGAATTAGCAATATGCTGGATGCAAAAGGCAATGAGGATAAAACACAAAAAACAGATGTTGCTGGAAGCTCTAAAAATGCCGGCAAAATCTTGCTTTGTATTTTGGATAAATTAATAAAGCAAATTACCGTTGATAGTTGATAGTTGATAGCAAATTGAAATAAACCTAACTGATCAATGTCATTGAATTAAGGAAATGGAGGGACGAGTTCCACCTCGTCCGAACGGACTTGCAGGAGCAAGTCCCTCCAGGTTTTTCGCTAATTCAACTGCATTGGTAAACTGGTAACAGTTATAACTTAGTCGAATTGGTTTTCTAAAAAACAGGTAGGGACGCATCTCCGCAGGCGTCCGCAAAGAACGGTCAGCTCGGAGATCTGACCCTACCTAAAACAGCAGAATTAAGCTGCATGAAATTCGAAAATCATTTCGTCATAGGTATAACTACAATAACAACATACTAGAAGTAAAAAGCTTGTTTTTATTGCATGCTTTTTACGGATAGTAGTACTAATCTGAAACGATATGAGTATGGATTTCTGATTCCTGTCTGCCTTTTTTAAGCTTCTTTATCGCGATTATCAAGGAAACGGCCACGCTTAAAGCTGCCAGGATGTACGCCAGGGAAATACTTATAGACATCGCCATTTTCAATTTTGAAACAAGAAACGGAACTTTGTCATCTGCTATTATCCCTATCAGCGCTTTGTCTCTTAGAACTTTAGGAATTGACAAGGTTTTCATTATCGTATAAAAATATTTCGGATCTATGGAAAGAGAAGACATAATTGTTTCGATCCGTACCTTGTCTGAATGATTAAAAATAGTGGACAGCAAAGCCAACCCAATAGTGGCTCCAAGCTGCCGTGAAGTCTGAGTCAGGCCGGCCGCCTGCCCCCTTAATGTCGCAGGAACCCTGTTAAGAGCATCTGTTTGTGAAGGGCCTATGGCAAAACCTGTACCTACTCCAAGCAGAACCATATACGGAAGAATAAAATATATGCTTTGAAACTGAAGAACAATCGGCGCTACTATGTAACTCAGGACTACCAGACTCAGGCCGAAAACTACTGGTGATCTTGCCCCGACCTTGTCAAAAAGCCTGCCGGAAATATGCACGACTGTCGCTTCTTCGGCTCTTTGAGCATGAACAGCGTCGCTTCACAACCAGGTCTCTCAACTTACAACATCATACCTTCGATACATTCTGCCTCCAACCACCCCATAGAACTCTGCTATTGCTTTTATTCCTTGTAATTTCAGCATAACAGACTTTCCCTGCAAAACTTGGCTAATCAAAGCGTTCATTCATTGCAGCGTTCTGGACTTCACCATGCCCTAGCAGGTTCGTCATTCTATATAGCCGAATCGAGTTCGTTTCCTGCGGACTGTATCTTCGCATCCAGTTGCTCTCCACCTTGCCTCACGACAACGCAGTTACTTTCTGCTTCAGGCTTTAGAGGTCTTCCTCTGGTGGACTTTCACCTCCATGATATAATGTTTTCGTTGACGCACGAGTTTGCCACGCTCTGCATGGAGTCGTCCCTACCTATAAGTTCGGAAAACAAAACGGAACTGGTATAACTGATTGTCAAACTGTTCCAATACTGTAAAAGTTCAAGGCGTTTTCAGTTGTTATTTCCGCAATCTCTTCTATGGATAATCCTTTGAGCCTGGCCACTTCATGAGCCACATATTTAAGATATTTCGGATAATTTGTTTTTCCTCTAAAAGGCTTCGGGGCAAGATATGGTGAATCTGTTTCGATCAGCAATTTGTTGTCAGGTATTCTGACAAGTAACTCTCGGACATTTTCAGCTTTCGGGAAAGTTACAATCCCTGTAATGCCTATATATCCTCCAATATCGAGAAACTTCATCATCCATTCCAGATTGCCGGTGTAACAGTGAATTACGAAAGAACCAATACCATCGGAAACATATTCAGAAAGTATATCATATACCAGATTGTAGGCATCAAAACAATTATCCTTATCACGGCAGTGAACAACAACGGGTTTATGGAGTGAAGCGCTAAGTTTGCAAAAACATTGAAATATCTTAAGCTGGAGTTCTTTTGCGCTATTCTCGTAGTAAAAGTCTAACCCTACTTCTCCTACAGCCTTACATTTCGGGTGGCTAAGGAGTATTTTAAACTTCTCAGCATCCCACTTTTCATTTGCCGCGTAATGCGGATGGACTCCGGCGGTAAAGTAGCAATTCTCGACAGCTTCAGCAAACTTCATTGCTTCAAGAGAAGAATTGTAATCTCCTCCTATGCAGGCAAGGTATTGGACTCCTTCTGCTGCTGCCTCCTTAGCTATAACTTGAGGTGATAAATCCCCCTCATAGTGAAAATGCGTATCAAAAAACTCCATACTTCCTTTTGCTATTTAAATAAATTATCAAGTTGATTTATTATATCTGATATCAACCGCATATTTTATAGCTTTAGTTTCGAGTTTGAGAAATTTTAATATTTCTGTCGCTGTTTTAATTTTATAATTTATGCATGATAGCAACTCAGTTTATTAATAAATTAATCGACCTCTAAAAATCAACTCAAGCTTTCTTATTCCCACTCTATTGTACCTGGAGGCTTGGAGGTCAGATCATAAACCACTCTGTTTACTCCTTTTACTTCACTTACAATTCTTGATGAAATTTTTTCAAGAAGTTCGTAAGGCATTTTTACCCAGTCCGCTGTCATCCCATCGCTGCTTTCAACAATCCTGAGAGCTATAACCTTTTCATAAGTCCTCTCGTCTCCCATTACTCCGACAGTCTTAACAGGCAATAAAACAGCGAAAGACTGCCATACTTTGTAGTAGAGATCTGCTTTTTTCATTTCGTCCATGAGTATCTGGTCAGCTTCCCTTAGGATATCCAGATCATTTTTAGTGACCTCTCCGATAAGCCTTACGGCAAGGCCAGGCCCCGGGAACGGTTGACGAAATACCACATCTTCAGGCATACCAAGTTCCAGACCAAGTTTTCTGACTTCATCTTTGAATAAAGAGCGCAAAGGCTCAAGCAGTTTCAGTTTCATTTTTTCAGGGAGCCCGCCTACATTGTGATGGCTTTTTATCATGGCGCTTGGATTTCCCGCGATAGAAACGCTTTCAATGACATCGGGATAGGTTGTACCCTGAGCAAGAAACTTTACATTACCAATCCCTGAAGCAATCTCATCAAAAATATTTATAAATTCCATTCCGATGATTTTTCTTTTCTGTTCAGGGTCAGATACATGAGCAAGTTTATTTAAAAATCTATCCTCCGCATCTACATATCTTAAATCCAGATCGAAATTTTCGGTATAAAGACTCTGAACTCTTTGGGCTTCGTTTTTCCGCAGAACTCCGTTATTGACGAATACGCATATAAGCTGTCTTCCTATGGCTTTATTTATCAGTACAGCAGAAACAGAAGAATCTACACCGCCGCTCAAGGCAAGAATGACACTATCCTTTCCAACCGTTTCCCTGATGGATTTAATAGCAGTTTCGATATAGGATTTCATCGTCCAGTTCTGTTCTGTATGGCATATTTTCAGGCAGAAATTCCGTAATATAGCAAATCCGTTTTCAGAGTGAGCTACTTCGGGATGAAACTGGATTCCATAAAGATTCTTATCCGTACTCTCAATAGCGGCAAATTCAGTATTCTGCGTGGAGGCTATACTCCTGTACGAATGAGGAAGGGATTCTACTTTATCCCCGTGGCTCATCCATATGTTAAAATCATTTTGTTCTATTCCCTGAAACAGCAAACTGTCATTCTTGATATGAAGAAGAGTTTTGCCATACTCTCTGGAAGGGCTTTTTACAACTTTTCCGCCAAAAACTTTTACCATAAGCTGAAGCCCATAGCAAATCCCCAAAACAGGCAAGCCCAATGAAAATATTTCGTTATTGCATGCTGGAGAATTATGATCTGTTACACTGGCCGGCCCCCCGCTCAGGATAATACCGGAAGGATTTTCTTCCATAATCTGATTTGGAGTTGCAGAAAAAGGAAGGATCTTGCTGTAAATATTAAGTTCGCGTATGCGCCTGGCAATAAGCTGGCTGTACTGTGAACCAAAATCCAGAATTACAATTGATTTTATATTCTCTTTCATTATCAATATCCTTCGACTGAGTAGTTTGGAGCATCTTTTGTTATTTCAATGTCATGGGGGTGAGCCTCTCTGAGCCCGGCTGAAGTTACTTTGATGAACTTTGCCCTTGCCCTAAGTTCTGAAAGAGTTCTGGTTCCGCAATACCCGAGAGAATATTTAAGGCCTCCCGAGTACTGATTTATGACATCCTCCACTTTCCCTCTGTAAAGCACCATTCCTTCAACTCCCTGCGGAACAAGTTTGTCTATGTCTGCATCCTTAACTCCGTATCTTTCCCTGCTGCCCTGGCTGGACTTCATGGCTTCCAAACTGCCCATTCCCCTGTAAATAACATATGTTTTGCCTTTATGGGATATTTTTTCTCCAGGGCTTTCCGTAGTTCCGGCAAGAGCTGAACCCATCATTACCGTATAAGCTCCTGCTGCTATAGCTTTGGAAACATCGCCGGATTGTTTTATACCGCCGTCACCAATAATCGGAATTGCATTTTTGACGCCTTTTGATGCCGTATAAATCGCGCTTATCTGAGGAATTCCTACACCGGCGACAACTCTCGTAGTGCATATCGAGCCGGGTCCAATGCCTACTTTAACGGCATCAGCTCCAGCCTTGAGAAGAGCCGCGGCTCCTTCTTCCGTGCCAATATTACCAGCCACAATATCGATTTCAGGGTGATTTTTCTTGCTCTGCATTACAGTTTCGATCACTCCTTTGGAATGCCCGTGGGCTGTGTCTATAACAATCGCGTCACAGCCTGCTTCTATCAAAGTTTGTATTCTTTCATAATCATAGGGTCCTGCTGCTGCCGCCACCCTTAATCTGTGCTCTTTGTCTCTTGTAAAGAGCGGATTGATATTTTCAATGACTGATTTGACATCTGTCAGGCTGTAAAGACCTACCAGGGTTCCTTTGCTTGTAGTCAAGGGAAGCTTGCCTACCTTGTTTTTTAACATTATATCAAAGGCTTTTGCTATTGGAGTATCTTCAGGAGCTGTAATAAGTTTCCTGCTCATAATAGCTTTCAGCTTTTGTTTAGGATTAGTCACAAACTTCAAATCCCACCCTGATATTATTCCCAAAACAATTCCTTCGTCGTTGACTATCGGAAATCCGGAAAAGCCGTATTTCTTTTCTTCACGCTCCTGTATCAAATGCTCCACAGTATCTTCCTGGGAAAATACAACAGGTTTTTTGATTAGCCCGTTGAGATAATTTTTTACCTTTCTGACTTCTTCTGCCTGTAGCTGAACAGAGAGGTTTTTATGAATCACCCCTATCCCTCCAAGCCTGGCCATGGCTATTGCCATCTGGCTCTCAGTAACAGTGTCCATAGCCGCGCTTACAAAAGGAATATTAAGCTCAATATTCGTTGAAAATTTTGTTTTTATTTCTGTTTCTTCCGGAAGAAAATCAGCATAAGCTGTTATCAGAGAAACGTCATCGAATGTAAGCCCCTCTTTAGCGAAGGATCCCATGAATGCTTCCAATCCTTTATTTTTCATAAGTCGAATACTCCTATATAAATGTCTTTGCAATAGTATCGGATAAAAAACTTTAAGTTAATATCATAGGTAAAATCCATTCTATATTGAATTATATCTAAATCATTAATAAAAAAGAGTTATCATATACGCATCATAACCGTATCACATTTTATCAGCTTTTCGTATTTATACCACGAAATCGTTTTGAGAAAATTTTCTGAAGCAGAAGCAGATTAAAGGATTCGTAAAAAAATCAATCACTCTCTTATTTGGTCGAACTCAGGAAGATTTATAGAATATGAAAGCCGTACGCTTCTGTAGCAATAGAATTCAAGTTTTTAATTAAAGCAGGCATGTTCTCTATTGAAATATTATTTATATTGAATTCGACTTCCCTTTTCTGTTTACTGGAAAAAGGATAAAAATTATCGTAGAAATATTTTAGTTCGTCTCTTCTCTCAGTTTCTATCTTATCTTTGTCCTGAAATATATTTTCTAAAAGCAGTGTTGTGTTGTAAGTGAATATTCTGGCTACAGCCAATACTTTGCTTGCATGCGGCTTCTTGATCGTCCCTGTAATATTAAGAGGCATTGAGACTCCTGAAAGAGTTATTGAGCTCTGTAAATCTATCTGCCCGTCCAATTCGGCTTTTCCCTTCATATAAAAATCGTCAATTGTGCAAGGAGGCTGTCCCTTCATATAGAACATATAAATAGTAAATGTCTTGTTCTCCGAGTAAGATATTTCAGAAATGACCCGGCTGAAGACAGAACTGCCGATATTAGTTAAAAAATCAGACGCGTCAGCTGAAATATCAGAATAAAACAAGGAGGCAAAAGTAGTGCCGACATATGAATTGATATTGGCAAGTATTTCAATCGGAAGCAGCAACATGGTAAAAACAATATTATTTCTAAAAACGGGGATAGTTACATCCTCAATATCGACAGTCATAATGTATTTGATATTAGATGACTGCAAATCATATAAATTTTTGCCGAAAAAAAGGACTCTTCCGTCTTTGAGAATACCGTCTGATGCCGAATATGAATTATCTATGAAAAACCTGTAGAGAGGGAGAAGCTCGATTTGATTTATCTTAGCGCCAAAAATAAAAGGGGTTTCCATAGTTTTGTCTTTATCAGGGAGCATATAAAAATATCCAAAGATGTCAGCTCTGTTATTATCAGAATAAAGAAACTTTATGTTGAACGCAAAAAAATCCAGATAGTTAAATTGATTGAAGTGCTGCTTGTAAACAATAAAGAATTTATTCGTAATGCCTTGATCCATCTTTCCTTTTATAAAAAGATTTGATTCCGCCTCAAGAATTATTTCACCGCTTTTGCCTGTAGAAATATTTTTTCCTGACAAACTAATCTTATTTAACTGCAATTGAGAAGCCCTTTTTGACTCTTCAGAAGTTTTGGAAAGTTCAATATTCACATTATCAAAAACAATTTTTTTAATATCAAATCTGACTTTATCCAAAGAGTTATTCTGTTTTTCCTTAGATGTAAAAAAAGTCACAATTTCTTCTTTAAGCTTCTTATCGTCGACTGATAATCTTATGCGTGTATTTTTAATAAGGACATAATCAAAGGTTATGCTTTTTTTAAGACATTCAAATAACCCTATATCACAGTCAAGAAGTTCTATATCTGCCTCGAATTTGCTTGCAGCATTTCTTATTTTAAGATTGCTCAAATAAAATTCGAATGTAAAAGGAGATATCTCTATGGAGTCAGCAGAAACTTTATAATCCGTATGTGAAGAGATGTAAGGGAAAACAAGAAACTTGATAGTATATCCATTAAATAATCCCAGATAGAGAAGGAAGAGAGCGAATAAAGAATAAAATATAATTCTTACAGTTATTTTTATTGTCTTTGAAACTGACATATTTTATATCACAAATTTTGTCTTGTCCTGATATAGGTAGACAGATAAACAACCTAAAGCCAAGAGAAACATTTATGACAAGAAGTGTAGTTCGTTACAGCGAAGCCTTCAAGTTAAAAGTGGTAAATGAATTGGAAAGCGGAAAATTTTCCGGAACATACAAGCACTGAAAGAGCTATGGGATTAAAGGTACTGGCACAATACAGTACTGGCTTAACAAATATGGAGGAAATAAAATGTTAGCACAAACTAAAAAAATATGTGATAAAGCTATCACTTTACCGCCTCTTGAGAGAATCGAATTAATTGAAACTTTGTTCTTTAGTTTAGATTCAGAAAAAGAAAGATATGAAAACAATTGAATTACTTTCTGCTGCAGAGAATGACTTAACAGAAACAATATCATATTATAATCAGTAACAGGGAAATTTAGGCTATGAGTTTTCAGATGAAGTTAAAAGAGCACTGCTTAGAGTATTAGATTTTCCAAAAGCTTTGCCATTGCAGATTTAAAGATTGGATATTATCTATTTTATAGTGCATTGAAACTAGCAAACTAAAATTAAACTTATAACGAGTCAGTTCTGCTAGCACCTTTAAATTTTGACAATAGCCCTACTATTTGGTAAACTAAATCATATCAAAAAAAGAGTTAAATTAAAGGATAGCTTCAATGATAAGGGAATGTTTTATAGAAGATGCTGCTGAGATATGCCGGATATACAATTATTATGTAGAAAATACTACAATAACTTTTGAGGAGGAGCCATTGGCTCCTTCAGAAATAGAAAAAAGAATAAGTAATATACAATCAAAGGGACATCCCTGGCTTGTATATGAAGAAAATTTGCAGATAATCGGTTACGCTTATGCCAGTGAGTTCAAATCACGATGCGCTTACAAATACACACTAGAGACTTCTTTTTATCTATCGCATGAACATCTCTCAAAAGGAATCGGCACTAAACTGTATACGAAGCTGATAGATGAATGTAGAAAAATAGGAATGCACTCTCTCGTGGGAGTTATAGCTGTTCCAAATATACCGAGCGCGTCAATATGTAAGAAGTTTGGCTTTCAGAAAGCCGGAATTATTAAAGAGGCCGGATTTAAATTTAATAAATGGATAGATATAGAATATTGGCAGCTGATATTATGACAGAAAAATCTTTTCACACAATTTCGTCTGAAGAAACTCTGGAAATCTTAAAGAGTTCAAGTAAAGGACTTTCAACTCAGGAGAGAGAAACCAGATTTAGGAAGTTCGGCAAAAATGAACTGGAAGAAAAAGGTGGCAGAGGGCCTGTAAGGATAATTCTTGACCAGGTTCTAAGCACAATGGTCGTATTGCTTATCATAGCAGGAGCAGTAGCCGGATTGCTTGGCGACAAAAAAGAGATGTTTGCTATTTTTGCTATTGTAGTACTTTTCGTCATCCTCGGTTTTATACAGGAATACCGGGCTGAAAAAGCCATGAAAGCCCTAAAGAAACTCTCTACTCCAAAAGTTAAACTCAAGATAGACGGGCAGCAGCTTGAGATTTCGGCCAATGAAATTGTTCCAGGCGACATAGTAATACTTGAAACCGGAAATATCGTTCCTTCCGATTGCCGTATTATTGAAATCCATAACCTGAAAGTTCAGGAAGCAATGCTGACCGGGGAAAATGAACCCATAGAGAAAAGCCTGGAAGTTATAGCCAAGGAAAATTCCCCGTTGGGAGACAGAAAAAACCTTCTTTATATGGGAACAATTGTTACTTACGGCAGAGGAGAAGCAGTAGTCACAAGCACTGGAATGCTAACCGAACTTGGCAAAATAGCTTCAATGCTTCAGAATATAAAAGAAAGCATGACACCTCTTCAAAAGGAACTCGATAAGGTCGGAAAAAATCTCGCCATAATAGGCGCTCTTTGCGCACTTGTAGTAATGGGAATAGGATATCTTGGGGGTGGAAAATTCAAAGACCTGCTGATGAGCGGAGTAAGCGTAGCTGTAGCTGTAATTCCTGAGGGACTGCCTGCGGTAATAACTATCACTCTGGCTATCGGCGCTCAGAAAATGCTCAGAAGAAAAGCTCTTATAAGAAAACTCTCAGCTGTCGAAACTCTCGGTTCGGTTAATGTGATTTGTTCGGACAAAACAGGTACGCTCACAGAAAACAAAATGACTCTCGTTCATATCTCTTCTGCCGGTATGTCTCTGGATTTAACTCAAAAAATCGACGATGAACTCTCCCCTGAACTAAAGACTCTTCTTCTTTGCGGTGTTCTTTGCAATGACGGCAAGATAATAAATGCAGAAGCATCAGGCGATCCTACAGAAACTGCCATTCTCAACGGCGCAGAGAAACTGGGATTTCGTATAGACAACACTCTTTCTTCATTTCCGAGAATCGATGAAATTCCATTTGATTCTGAAAGGAAAAGGATGACTACTCTTCACAGGGCTGACTCAGATTCCTTTTTTAAATTTACAAAGGGCGACATCGTTTCTTTTACTAAAGGTTCTGTGGACGGTTTGCTTAATGTCTGCGATAGTTTCTTGTCTGCCGAAGGGATTAAACCTCTCACAGACCACGATAAGGCTAAAATCCTAAAAGAAAACAATGCTCTTTCGTCGCATGCAGTCAGAGTGCTTGGGGGCGCTTTCAAGGTTTATGAAAATACAGCTAAACCAACAGAGTCCAACCTGGTTTTCGCCGGGCTTTTCGGAATGATTGATCCGCCAAGAGCTGAAGCAAAAGAAGCTATAAGCAAATGCAAGAGCGCCGGAATACGGGCAATAATGATAACGGGCGATCATCCTTTAACAGCGCAGGCAATTGCCAGAAAAATCGGGATATCCGAAAATCCAAAAGTTCTGATGGGAGAAAGACTTGAATCTCTTCCAGATTCAGTATTGGCAGAAGAAGTATCAGACACTTCCGTATTTGCGAGGGTTTCTCCAAAAGATAAACTAAGGATAGTTGAAACACTACAAGCCAAAGGGTGCATAGTCTCTATGACAGGCGACGGCGTAAACGACTCCCCTGCCCTCAAAAAAGCAGACATCGGCATTGCCATGGGAATAACAGGAAGTGATGTTTCCAAAGAAGCTTCAAAAATGATACTTCTCGACGATAACTTCTCGACTATTGTCAATGCAGTGGAAGAAGGAAGGATTATCTATGACAATATTAAAAGATATATCTGTTTTTCAATTGCCGGAAACCTCGGCAAAGTACTAGTAATGCTTGCCGCTCCCCTTTTTGGAGTGGCAATAGCTTTGTTTCCTATTCAACTTCTCTGGCTTAATCTTCTTACTGACGGACTTCTAGGTGTCGGATTGGGCGTGGAAAAACCTGAATCAGGCGTAATGAAAAAGCCTCCCAGGAAAAGCGGTTCTTCCATATTTGCAGGAGGAGCAATGATACAAACTCTGGTAGTCGGGTTTATAATTGGAATAATTGCTCTAGATGTCGGATACTTGTATCTGATTATCGCGCCGGAAAAATGGGAAAGCATGCTTTTCAATTCAATTGCTATTATCCAGATAGGGCAGTCCCTTGGAGTAAGATCCAATACAGACAGTTTCTTTTCCTACTATTTTAAAGGCAATAAAGCACTTATGTGGCTGATAGTAATAATTATCATCCTTCAGTTTTGCGTGATTTACATTCCTGAAATAAGCGTCTTCTTCAATGTTGTCCCTCTGAATATAATAGACTGGATAGTTTGTTTCGCATGCGGCTTTATAATGATTCTGGTTCTCGAAATAATCAAGAAACTAATTTACGGCGGAAAAGCCTTAACTTTGAATAATGCTACGAAATAGAGTATATTTAAAGCAATTAGAAAGAATTGAATTAGTTTTATGACATTATCACATAAAAATAAACTTATAATGCTTATGTCAGGCATACTGCTTTTTGCGGGAATGGCCACTGATATTTATGTGCCGTCTCTGCCATTCATAGCAAAATCTCTTAAAGCATCAAATATGCTGACAGGGCTCACAATCAGTATTTACATCGTGGCCTTTGCTTTCAGCGGATTGGCCGCGGCATCCTTCAGCGATCATTTCGGGCGAAAGACCTGTTTAAAATATGCTAATATAGTATTTCTCATATCAACGGGCCTGCTCATTTTTGTGCCTAATATCCAGATGTTTATACTTTTAAGAATTGTACAGGGCCTGGCCGGCGGATTCTTCTCAGTTGTTACAAGGCAAATTATCAAAGACCTGTTTGATGAAAAGGAACAAATAAATATAAATGCGATAATCTTCACTTCATTTGTAATATCTCCGGCTGTAGCACCAATCCTTGGAGCGTTTTTGGCTTATCATTTCTCATGGAGATCGTGTTTCATATTTATTTTTATTTTGGAATTCCTTGTTTTTATAGGCATTAATAAAATTCTCAAAGAAACTTTAAAAGAAAAAAAAGAATTTCAGCACCCGATCACAACTATAGGCTCAGTTTTTCTTTTCTTCCTCAATAGGGAATTCAATGCTGTAGTGCTGGTTTCAAGCCTTGCCTATGGAGGCTACTTTGCCTTTATAACTATTTCCAGCTTTATCTTCATCAATCATCTGGGATATTCCCAAATGAGCTATTCCACTATTTTTTTGATATTGGCAGCAGTTTATCTTACATCCAACTTCCTGCTGAGAGTTTTTAACAATATAGATATGGACAAACATAAAATTATCCTTTACGGATGTATCCTTAATTTCGTAGGAGCAGCATTGCTAATCTTCACGCTCTTTAAAATAAGCGACTACATGATAGCAGTACTGATTATTGCAGGCGCCGCTCTCATGCGTTTCGGTTTGGGATTGATTTTGTCATTAGTTCAAGTAGTGGCCATCAATCTTTTTAAAAAGAGCGGAGGCCTGGCACTGGGCACCTTGATGGCGGTACAATGCATATTTGCCGCCGCATGCGCCACATGGGCCACTCACTTCCACAACCCGATAATAGGCTTATTCGTAGTAAGCCTGGTTTTCTGCGGCGGGGCTCTTGTGGCTTTTCTTGTAATTTTCTCTAAAATCCCGTTCCCGCATATTAAGTACAAACTCTACAAAAAAATCCTTCACGAAGAGCATATAAGTAAATTTATCGAGTAAACTAATTCAAACATCTTAAACTTAGGTGAAAAACTATGTGTCTTGCCATACCTATGAAAATTATAGAGCTCACAAATAACAATATGGCTGTAGTTGAATCTGATGGAGCAAAGATAAGTATAAGCGTGGCTCTGATTGACAATCCTCAGCCGGGAGATTTTGTAATAATCCATGCCGGCTATGCCATTGAAAGACTCGACCAGGAAGCAGCAGACAAACAAATTGAGCTCTTCAGAGAGCTTGCAAGCATGAATTTTGCTCCAAACTAATCAGAAAGATGAAATACATTGACGAATACAGAAACAGCGATACTGCGGCTTTCCTTATAAAAGAAATCAGGAAGAATGCTGACATTCTGGCTGATTCCGGAAAGATCATAAATATTATGGAAGTCTGCGGAAGCCATACTATGGCTATTTCGCGTTTCGGCATAAGAGAACTGCTCCCTGAAAATATTTCTCTCATAAGCGGTCCCGGGTGCCCTGTCTGTGTCACTGATGCCGGCTATATTGATGCTTCCATAGAACTTGCTCAAAAGGGTTGTAATATTGGAACATTCGGAGACATGATAAATGTACCAGGTTCAGCCAAAACTCTTTCTAAATGCCGTTCCGAAGGATGCCATATTGAAGTATGCTATTCTCCAATGACCATTCTGGAAAACGCCCGTGCAAATCCTGATAAGGAATTCATTTTCCTTGCAATAGGCTTTGAAACTACCATTGCTCCGATAGTCTGTATGCTGGATTCAGCCATCAAAGAAGGCTTTAAAAATATTTCTATTCTGACAGCATTTAAACTTGTCCCTCCTGCTCTTAATGTCCTTACTTCAGACCCGGAACTTAGAATAGATGCTTTTCTCTGCCCCGCCCATGTAAGCGCTATAATAGGCGCAGATGCTTATGAACCTATCGCCCGGAAATGCAATATCCCATGCGTGATTGCTAGTTTTGAACCTGTCGAAATCCTTCTTGGAGTTAATTCGATACTCAAACAGATTGTTTCAGGCAAAGCATTTGTCGAAAATGATTATGACCGGGTGGTTAAGAAAGAAGGTAATTTAAAAGCTCAGACACTCTTTAGAACCTATCTCAAAGAATGCGATGCTTCATGGAGAGGCATAGGAGTAATTCCTAAAAGCGGGCTTGACTTGAAAGAAGAATTTGCAGCCTATGATGCATCAAAGAAATTTAAAATAGAAGTAAAACCCGGAAAACATGATAAAGGATGCCGGTGCGGAGATGTGCTCAAAGGAAAAATAAAACCTCCCGAATGCATACTTTTTTCAGCAAAATGCAACCCATTGAACCCTGTAGGCCCTTGCATGGTCAGCTCGGAAGGAACATGTTCAGCGTATTATAAATACAACAGAAAAAATTAGTGAAGAAATGACAGAAACTAAATCCAAGCGCTCAGGTTATCTTCTTATTCTTATAGATTTCTTAATCCCAATTTTTCTCTTGCTTATTCTCTCATATGTCTTTATTTCAACTGACCTTGACCTTGTGATATCCTCATTATTCTTCGATAATGGATTTAACAAAGAAGCTGCGCCATGGATTTATTTTTACAATTATGGAATGATTCCTCTTTGGGTTTCGCTTATCATCAGTCTTTTCTATTTTATTAAAAGTTTTATCTGCACAAATTACAGAAGATATAGAAAGACTTCTCTTTTCGTTATTCTTTTTATAGCTTTAGGTCCAGGGCTCATCGTAAATGTAATTCTTAAGGAAAATACAGGACGCCCGAGGCCTGTGCAATGTTCAGTATTCAAAGGCAATTATGAGTTTAAAAATGTATTGACTGCCTGGCAAATCAACACTGATAACAAGTCATTTCCTTCAGGTCATGCCTCCGGAGCCTTTTCAATGATATTTCCCTATTTTCTTTTCAGAAGAAAAAATAATAAATTGGCATATCTTTTATTGGCAGGAGGTACACTTTACGGCACGATTGTAGGTATTGCCAGAATCGCGCAGGGAGGGCATTTTGCCAGTGATGTAATCTGGTCTTTTGGAATAGTCTATCTTGTCGGCTTGGCGCTCTATTACTCAATGAAGCTGTATGACAACAAGCGCCCTTGCCAATAATACAAATTGAAGCTGAAAAAGCCGCTCAGATTGACTAAGCGGCTTTTTAATTAAATGAATCTTAATACCAGAAACTGTTTTAGCATTTGCAGTTATGACAAGCCGATTCCTTATGTTCAGTGACACAGGTTTTGCCGTTCATTTCCACAGCCACTGCAAGAGCTACAGTAGCTCCTACCATGGGATTATTGCCCATACCGATAAGCCCCATCATTTCCACATGAGCCGGAACGGAAGAGGAACCTGCAAACTGCGCATCCCCGTGCATTCTGCCCATTGAGTCTGTAAGACCATATGAAGCAGGTCCTGCAGCCATATTGTCAGGATGAAGGGTTCTGCCAGTGCCACCGCCGGAGGCTACTGAAAAATATTTCTTGCCATTCTCTACAGCCCACTTTTTGTATGTCCCGGCCACTAGGTGCTGGAATCTAGTCGGATTAGTAGAATTTCCGGTAATAGACACATCTACATTCTCGTGAATCATTATGGCCATGCCTTCCAAGGCATCGTCAGCGCCGTAAACAAGCACTTTTGATTTGTCTCCGTCGGAATATGGTTTTTTCTCGACGACTTTTAAAATATCAGTGTAGTAGTCAAACTGAGTTTTGACATAGGTAAAACCATTAACTCTAGCTATAATAAAAGCCGCATCTTTTCCAAGACCGTTGAGAATGACTTTTAGTGGCTGAGTTCTTACTTTATTGGCTGATTTAGCAATACCTATTGCTCCTTCAGCAGCCGCAAAAGACTCGTGCCCTGCAAGAAAGCAGAAGCATCTTGTTTCTTCTCTTAGAAGCATAGCTGCCAGATTTCCATGTCCGATACCGACCTTTCTACTTTCAGCTACTGAACCTGGAATGCAGAAAGCCTGAAGCCCAAGACCAATAGCTTCGGCGGCGTCCGCGGCTTTTGTTATTCCTTTTTTCATGGCTATGGCGCAACCGAGAGTATAAGCCCAGACGGCATTGTCAAAAGCTATCTGCTGAACGCCTTTAACTATTTTGTCGACATCAATATCTTTGGCAGCACAAACAGCTTTTGCGTCCTCGAGACTGGAGAAACCGTATTCTTTCAGAGCCTTTTCTATCTTGTCTATCCTTCTTTCGTAACCTTCAAAATGAATCATAATTTCCTCCTTCCCCTTTACTCGTTTCGCGGATCAATATGTTTGACGCCTTCAGCATAGCGGCCGTAAGTGCCCGTATTCTTCTCAAGCGCTTCCTTGGGATCAACTCCCTTGCGGATGGCTTCAAGCATCTTGCCGATATGAACAAACTTGTATCCTATAACTTCGTCATTGGCATCGAGAGCAAGACTCAAAACATAACCTTCAGCCATTTCAAGATATCTTACGCCTTTGGCTTTTGTTCCGTACATTGTGCCTATCTGCGAACGAAGTCCCTTTCCAAGATCCTCCATCCCTGCTCCGATTGGAAGTCCGCCTTCGGAAAAAGCAGTTTGAGTCCTACCATAAGCAAACTGTTTGAAAATCTCTCTCATTGCTACATTTATTGCATCGCAAACAAGGTCTGTGTTGAGCGCTTCAAGCAATGTCTTTCCCTGAAGGATTTCCGCAGCCATTGCGGCAGAATGGGTCATTCCACTGCAGCCGATTGTTTCAACAAGGGACTCTTCGATTATTCCGTTTTTCACATTGAGTGTTAATTTGCAGGCGCCCTGCTGGGGAGCGCACCAGCCTACTCCATTGGAAAGACCGGAAATATCTTTTATTTCGTAAGCTTTTGTCCATTTCCCTTCCTGGGGGATTGGAGATGGTCCGTGATGCGGGCCTTTGGCCACGCGACACATGCATTCTACTTCGTGACTGAAACTCATCGTTTTAGTTCCTTCTGTTTTGGGTTTTTATTCGTGCTGATTATAGAATAACTTCAATAATTATAAAGGATATGATATTCTTTCTCTATAATAAGTTTATCTAATAGAGCTTGATCAGTTAAAGAAGCTATAAGGTTCCAGCTGTTCAACGGGAACAATCGGAAGAACCCGTCTTTTTTCCAGAATATAAGGAGGGTTAACAATTCCCTTAACAGTTATGGGCGCTCCATCGTAAAGCTGGTTCAATATGCTTTTGTCTTCAATAACAATTATCTGGGTGTCTTCTTTCAGGCCATCTGCTTCTATAGCATATGTATCTGTCGCACGACCCACAAGTTTTACCTGTAAAAGTTTGGCTTTTCCATTATCATTAATATAAACAAAATTAGCTCCTTCCGCAGCATGGATAATTGCAGATGGAGGCACATAAAAACCTGGTTTTACAAGATCGGGAATTACTACGGGAATCTGGTCCTCAGGAAGAAACAACCATTTTGTCCTTGTATAGCAGACATGATCTGCGTCTTTTAATCCCTTATCAGGATACATGCAAATTACATCATCTGCAGAAAGAGAAGATGAGTCAGTCAAGTTTATTATCTTGAGCGCACGGCCAACCTCATAGCTAAACTCTCTGTATAAAATACCCTTTTTAATACGAACCTTCTCAATATCAAAATCAAGACTTATGCCTTTATCCATATCGAAAGCCTTTTGTCCTTTAGCTCTGTAGACAAAATCACTCTGATCATCATGAAATATGGCAGATTCCGGAAGTGCAAGCATATTTTTTTGCTCTTCTGTTAAATTATCAATTACAAAATCCTTTTCTGTTTCAATTTTTGTAAAATACCGTTTATCATAAAAATATTTTACTGGATACAGTCCGTATACTCTTGGAAGCTTCTTTTGTTCTGGCGTAAGATAGGAAAGATCAGGAACTATTTCATTTTCTACAAACGCATAAAGTGAAAATGGATCGACAGGATTAATTTCAATCCAGGCGGCTTTTGGCTGGTCGCTGCCCAAGGGAAAGACTTTTACTACATTGTCCTTACCGATTAACTGCACTATTTCGCTGGCAAACGGGATTTTTACTATCATAGGATTCCTTCTTGCTATCGTGCCAAAACCTTCATTTTATCCTGTTCCAGTTTCATTTTGCTAAAATTTTTGCCTGACTGAAGATGACGCTCGTAGATATCTCTAGCTGCTTCATAAGCTGCAATTTCTTCGTAGTTTACAACTTTCCCTACAACTGAACCTTTTCTGGCAATGGAACCATCAGAATTATAAATATTAGGAAAAACTACATCTCCGACTTGTTTAGTATTTTCAATAATCCCCTTGTCAACAGCAAAAGAAAGGTTGCCGCTTTCGGCAAAAATGACTTTCCCTGTAAAATAAATTTCTTTCGGCGAAATAGTTTTTAAAGCCATAGTGCTTACAGATATTCCCTCCGCGAGCAATACAGTGCTCACAAGGAACGCTCCAAGAGTAAAAAATTCTCTTCCTTTCATAAGTTCCTTTATCTTTAATTGTTATCAAAGCAGCAGCCTGGAACAGCAGTACTAATTCTTTATTTGTTTCCGTGTAATTAACCGATTGATTAGCTAACTCGCAACAAAATGATCAGGATGCGGCCATGCTCCAAACATAAGAAATATCTAATAAACTGCTAATTTATATGGTTATTAAAGCTGGTTTTACCACCATTCCGGAGGCTGTCCTGTAGTAGCAAGAACGCTCAGCCACTCTCTGCTGAAGCGTTCTACTCTCTTTTTGATATTGAGAGCTTCAAGAGGCACATTGGTAAATTCTCCGTGCCAGTAGCCCACCATCATATCCGTCTTGCCGGCCATGGCCGCGTCAACTGCGTATCTAGCCAAGTCAGCACAGAAAATCTTGTCCTGACTATTCGAAGGAACGCTCCTTATCACATAACTAGGGCTGATATAGCGCACATTGATTTCAGTATCAAATTTTTCCTTAAAATGTTTAGCTATGTCATATCTGAGGAATTGCCCTACATCATTAAACTTCTGATTCCCTGAAGCATCAGTTTCTCCGCTAGTACCTATTATATCCTGCCCTGCGCCCTCGGCTACTGCTATTACAGCATGCCCTTTTTCTCCTATAGTTCTTCTAACGCTGTCGTAGAGCCCGCCTTTTTCATATATAGGAATTCTCATCTCAGGAATCAAGCAAAAATCGATATTTCCATTCGCCCTGGTTGCATATGCAGTTATAAATCCCGCATCGCGACCCATGAGTTTGACTATGCCCACTCCATTAGGGGCACAGCTTGCTTCAATTTTTGCGCATTCCAGAACTCCCCGGCAAACTTCTACAGCTGTCTGAAAACCGAAACTGCGTTCCACAAACGGAATGTCATTGTCGATAGTTTTCGGAATACCGATAATCGATATTTCAAGTTGCTGTTTTGCTATTTCTTCAGCAAGAGCATGAGCGCCTTTCAGAGTCCCATCACCGCCTATGCAAAAAACCATATTAATGTTTCTATCAACAAGATTTTTTACCATCTCTTTGACAGCCTGGGAACCTCTGGAACTTCCAAGGATACTGCCGCCTCTTAAATGAATACTTTCAACGACTTCTGGAGTAAGAGGAATAGGCTGGAATTTGGTGTTTGGCACCATACCCGCATAACCGTACTTGAATCCTATAATTCTCCGTACTTTATACCATTGTGAAAGCTCAAGGACAACAGAACGAATAACATCATTGAGTCCAGGGCATATTCCTCCGCATGTAACAATACCTGCTTTTACTTCGTCAGAATCATAAAAAATTTTGGATCTGGGACCGGCTCTCTCGAAACTCCTTACATGAGGGTGATCCTTTACACTTACCTTTGAATCGAGAATAACTCTGTCACCCCTATCGCTCACATAGAAAGAGGTATCTTTTAGATCAAAATGTTTAAGTTCAGAAAGAGGTGAAGGAATCGAAGGAATCCCTACTTTTTTGACGGCAAATTCATATTGAGTTTTCTCTGTTGCGTTTTTTTCTAGAGAGGGTTGCTGAGCTGGTTCTTTCGACAGCTTTTCTTTATCTGACATAACTAAATCTCCTTAGATTTCATTAAAGTAAGTTTAAATAAAAATATTCTATCTTATGACATTCAAATGTCCGCATATTTTTCTCTAATTCTAATAAAACTGTCAATATCCAGCAAAAATAAATTAGTTATCTGGGGATCAAACATTCTTCCTTTCTCTTCATTAAAAAATTTTATAATCTGTTTTATATCCCAGGCGTCCTTGTAAGATCTTTTTGATATAAGAGCGTCAAAAACATCAATAACAGCAACTATTCTTGCTGGTAGCGGAATATTATCTGCTTTAAGACTGTGAGGGTAGCCAGTGCCATCATATCTTTCATGATGATGAAGGGCTATATCATGAGCTGTAATGATTAGATTTGAATTGCCGTTTTCCAGGATTTTACCTCCAAGAAGGGTATGAGTCTTGATTATCGCATACTCATCAGGGGTCAGTTTGCCAGGTTTAAGAAGTATGCTGTCAGGAATCCCTATTTTCCCGACATCATGCAAAATAGCTCCGAGGGAGATAAGTTCTGCGTATTCATCAGGAATATTGCATTTGGACGCAAGAAGTTTAGTGTACAAATACATCCTCTTGAGATGTAAACCGGTAGAATAATCTTTCTCCTCTGCCGCGGATGCCAGTCTGTAAACCATTTCAGTTCTAGACTGGTGAACTTCTTCGGTCTTGTTTCTTACAAGTTCTTCAAGGCTGTCGCTATTGTCTTTGATTTCGCTTAAAAGCTGATTGAATTCACTGTTAAGAAGTCCTATTTCGTCTCTATTTTTGAGAGACAGCGTTTGAGTGTAATCTTTTTTTACTCTGATTTTTTTTGCATATTCAGTTATTTTTATTAAAGGAGAAATAATCATATGCTCTGTGGCAAACGCGATAATCACCAACAGGACAATGCCTGAACAAAGGAAAACAAAAAACATTATATTTGCAATATTCCTTGATTTTATAAACATCTCTCTTGAAACAATTGCCTTTATCTTGAATTCAATATTCCCTTTTATATCAGGATACATAGCGACAACTTCAAAAACCTGATCTGATACAGGAATTACGCTGAAAGTATTTTCATTATCGATCGGCTTATTGGAGATCTGCATCTTATCTTTCTCATCAACAGGGCGGATAGAGAAATCGAGTATAACAATTTTTGCTAAATCTTTAAGTTCTTCATAGTCCATAACTTTTGCCATAACAATCGTGCCTATGGAATCTACAATGCTTTTAGAAGGACAAATAGAAGTAGTTCCCAGTGCCACGATAAAACCATCCATTTTTATCAATCCGCTAAAGCTCTGCTTGCCCAAGTTTCTATGATTAGACAAAGTTCCACTGTAATCTTTTTTGATAACAGAAATTAAATCTTCAATATTCGGGTGAGAATCTTCAGCCTTTGGAGTAATCCCATTTCCCCATACGAGGTTTTCATCCAAATCGAATATTAAAATAAAATCCACATCATTGCTCTCAAAAGTACTTTCAGACAGGTTTTTCTCTATAAATTCCCCATTTCTTAAAGATAGATATTCATATGCGTCATCCCATATGCCATAATCAACAGCCAGCCTCTGCAGATTATCATTCATGAAATTCATTGCCAGTTCCACTCTATGTATATCTTGTATAGATAGAAATTTATCAATCCTTTCATAGCTTGGCACTATAATAAAATACTGAATGCAGTAATTGAGCACTGCAAAAATAATTATTGCAGAAATAAATATGATTGTAAATTTCTTCTTAAGCTTCATAACCTACGCAGTTTAAAAATACTCAAGCTGTTATAGGGTAAAATTGTTTTTTTACAACTATTTTTCTCTAAAGCTAATGTCAAAAGAGTTTATATAGCTTGCCGGGAAGCTGTTTAATGATTTTTCTGGATTCCATCTGCTGTAAAACAGCTAGAAGGCAGCCGATAGGAAGCGCTGTCTCTGCCGCAATAACATCGACTCTTTTTTCTTCCAGTTTCAAGGATTCAAGTATCTTGACTTCATTCTGGGATAAAGAAAGATTGCGAAAATCTTTTTCAGAAGAGGAATCTGTTTTCTGGTTTTTATCAAAAGGCACAAATCCGGGCAGAAATTCAAATTCTTCAAAAATATCATCTATATTCTCTACAAGTTTTGCCCCGTTCTTTATAAGCTTATTGCAGCCTTGTGAAGAAGGATTGTTTATTCTTCCCGGAATCGCGAAAACCTGTCGATTCTGTTCGAGAGCAAAGTCTACTGTAATCAAAGCGCCACTCTGAATCCCTGCTTCAATTACTAGAACTCCCCTGGAAAGTCCTGATATTATCCTGTTTCTCATTGGAAAAGAACGCCTGTTTGGAGAAAATTCCATTGGGAACTCTGTTATTACTCCTCCGCCTGATTCAATCATTTTTCTTGCAAGTTCTACATGTTCCTGAGGGTGAAATCTCGCAAGTCCTCCGCCCAAAACTCCGATTGTAGCTCCTTTTGCATCCAAAACAGCCTGATGAGCAGATCCATCGATTCCCATTGCCAGACCAGAGACAATCGTCCATCCGGCACAGGATAAACCTGACACAATAAAATCGCAAACTTCCCGGCCGTATGAAGTCATTTTTCTTGAACCCACTACAGCTATAGTATTATTAAAATCAGCATTTAACTCTCCTCTGATGTAGAGGCATAGGGGCATATCCTTGATCTCTTTCAACTGGGATGGATAATTCTCGTCAATAAGCGTAGTTATTGTCGCCCCGCTGCGGTTAAGCATTTCAAGCTCTCTATTAAGGTCAATTGAATTTTTCCAATTACTGAGATTTTGAGCAAGCGTATCTCCTATGCCTTCAACAGTGGAAAGACTCTTTGTCGACGCGGCAAGGGCTGATTCTATTGAACCGAACGCGGCAAGCAGGGACTTATATCTGGAAGAACCGAAACCATTAAGCATATTAAGAGCAATTATCGCTTCTCTTTCAGTCATAAATACGCCTCTATTGCCCTTATGACAGCATCCTTTGGAATACCTGAAATAATTCTTATTTTCCCAATATCTCTTTCAGGCACTACAAAATTTATTTTCCCGCTTTTTGTTTTTTTGTCGGCGAACATTGCCTGATAGATATTTTCAGGATCTATATTCATTCCAATTCTTACAGGCAGGTGAAATTCTTTTAAAAGGTTTTCTAGTTCAATTGTTATATCCTTTTTGACAAGCTCAAGATTTACGCCCAGTTCACACGCCATAAGCATTCCCAGAGCAACTGCTTCGCCATGCAAAAAAGTGTTAAAAGATGAAACCATTTCCAGAGAGTGTCCGAATGTATGACCAAAATTCAAAATAGCCCTCAAAGACTCTTCCTTTTCGTCTTCGGAAACAACTGCTGCTTTCAAAAAGCAGCTTCTGCTTATTAATTCAGTAAGCGCTTTTCCCGATTTGTCTTTAATCTTTCCTGCATTTTGTTTGATAAAATAGAAAAAATCTTTGTCCAGAATCATTCCGTATTTTATAACTTCTGCCATTCCTGCTGAGAACTCTCTTTCGGGCAATGAATTAAGTTTGGAAACATCTATTAGGACACTTTTCGGCTGGTGAAAAGCTCCAATCAAATTCTTTCCTTCGGGAATATCTATGGCAGTTTTGCCTCCAACGCTGGAGTCAACCATTGAAAGAAGAGTCGTAGGAAGCTGTATATAGTCTATTCCTCTCATATAAGTGGAAGCAGCAAAACCGGCTATATCGCCGCATACTCCTCCCCCCAAAGCCAGTACAATCGACTTTCTGTCCAATCCCGCATGTACCATGCTCCTGACAAGACATTCAAAAGTATGGAAGTTTTTGCTAGTTTCTCCTGCTTGAAAAATATAATCACCTGAGAAATAAGATACTGATTTAAGATATTCAGAAAAACTCTTTCCGTAAATTTCATATACATTTGAATCTGAAACCAAAAAGACTTTCTTTTCTTTAAGAGCCGGTGCTAATATTTTAGAAAAGAGTCCTTCAGAGTTTTCGGAAATACATATATCGTAAGGATTTTCTTTAAGTTTTACTCTTAGTTTTTTCATGATTTTTTCTGCGTGTAATCTATGTCAGTAAGAATATTTGCCATGCTTTCTTTTGAAATTAGATTTTTTTTATATAAATCATTCAATGCCATATCCATAGTTATCATGCCGTCTTTGGCTCCTGTTTCAATCGTTGTTGGTATCAAATGGATTTTCGCTTCCCTGATAAGAGCCTTAATTGCCGTAGTTCCGAGAAGAACCTCAAACGCCGCAACTCTGAAGCTATTGTCAGCCGAAGGCAGCAGTCTCTGAGATGTAACACAGAGTAACGAACCTGCAAGCTGATTTCTTATCTGATTTTGCTGTTCACTTGGAAACGAATCTATTATCCTGTTAATACTTGAATAGGAACTTCCGGTATGGAGAGTCGAAAGCACCAGATGTCCCAATTCGGCAGCAGTAAGAGCTATTGCTATGGTTTCAGGGTCGCGCATTTCACCAATCATTATTATATCAGGATTCTGTCTCAGAATATATTTAAGCCCATTAGCATAACTTTTTGTATCAGAATAAATTTCTCTCTGTTCTATTATTGCCTCTTTGTTCACATGCACATATTCAATCGGGTCTTCAATGCTGATAATATGGGCTGAACGAGTCTGATTTATCTGGTTTATCAAGCTTGCAAGAGTAGTGCTCTTTCCATGCCCAGTTGGACCGGTAACTAGAATTAAACCGCTTGTCCTATTTATAATATTGACAAGAGCTTTGGGCAGATGAAGCTCTTCAGGAGTTGGTATCCTCTCAGAAACTAACCTTATCGCAGCTGCGATATTTCCTTTCTGATAAAAACCATTGACCCTGAATCGGCTGTTTTTCCGGTTTCCAAACCTCTTGGATTCAATATGTAAACTAAGAGCCAGATCTATTTCCTTATTTTCTTCAAACATAGCTCGCTGGTTTCTTGATAGAATACTGAAAAGCAGCCGTTTTGTATCAATCGACCCGAGTATACCTGATTCAAGATATTTAATAGAACCGTTTATTCTTAAGGAGGGTTTTGCACCTGCAGTAAGTAGCAGGTCGCTGGCATTATTGTAAAGCGCAGTTTTCAGGAGAAGCTTCATATCTACACTGGAATCAAAAGCGCTTTCAGCATCCTTAGAGGCTTTTAAGCTCCTCACTCCTGTTTCCATTCCCTCGATAATGAGATTGAATTCATCTTTGTTTGTCGCAGCCTGGTAAGCTTCTTCAAAAGTTATACTTCCATTATTTTTCATACCTGCCAGATAACGGTCAAATGTTACAGTTATATCTTCTGAAGAAGATCTCATTCCATCTTCAATATCTGAAATAGCTCCATTTGCTATATACTTTGAAATAAGCGGGGTGACATTAAGCAATTCAACAGCAGGAATTTTGCCGCTGCCGTCCTGCTTTTTTACCAGTCTTTGTGCTACAATTCCCCTTAAACACAAAGAAAGATCCAAAAGGATTCTTTGGACTTCAGTGTCAGAAAAACTGCTGCTTATCCTTTGCAGGCACTGTATGACATTGCCCGTGTGCATAGTAGTTATTACCAGATGTCCGCTCATCGCGGCACTTATCGCGATATCAATTGACTCTATGCTCCTCATTTCGCCTACGATAATTACATTCGGGCTGACTCTGAGAACATTGTTTAGCGCGGTTTCAAAATCCAATACATCTGTGCCTATCTCTCTTTGGCTTATTAATGAATTTTTATCTGTATGGACATATTCTATCGGGTCTTCAATAGTTGAAATATGATACTTATAATTTTCGTTGATGTAATCCAGCATTGCTGAAATGGTAACAGTTTTTCCGGCACCTGCAGCGCCACATACTATTATCAGGCCTGAAGGATAATCGCAGAGCGTTTCAAGAGCCTTGGGAAGCCCCAAATCCCTGAAACTGAAATTCCAAATCGGAAGTATTCTGGCAACTAATTCTGATTTTGATTTGGAAATAAAAAAGTTGATTCTGAACTTTACCCTCTTGTCACTCATATAGCTGGCATCCACATTTCCATATCTTGCATAATGTTTCTTTTGTTCCTCAGAGAGAATGGAATTCCTGAAATTGGTTATTTCTTCTTCAGTAACCAAATCCATGTATTTATTTGATTCAAGGCCGGAGTTGAGTTTGAACATAGGCTTCTTGTCAGCCGTGACAAAAAGATCAGAAGCTTTCAGCTCGGGCATTAAATTCAAAAACTCAGTTATACTAAGCATTCGATATTCTCTCTTAAGGTTATCTCAAACAATTTGACCAGTATGTGGAGTTAATTTTATCTTGAATTGCTTCAATGACAATAAGTCAGATAAAAAACATCAAAGACTCTTCTCTGCGGTTATTTATAAAAATAAAAGGTCATTTTCAAGACAGATAAATTTGCTAATTTGTGCTTTCGAACAATTTTATATGGCTTATAATTATAATAGCCATGGGAAGTTATGCAAAAATTATCAGCATTTCTAAAGCCTCAGGCTAACATTACCGACAGGGATGCAGCTTCAGGATTAAAAGCTCTTATTTACGATGGCGTCTGTTTTCAGACAATGCTTGTTCTTACCAGTGGAGCTTTTCTGACAGCGTGCATAATAGGTGTCTACGCTTTGGCAACACTTTCCAAAGTAAGGGAAACTGGTGAAAAACTTGCCAAAGATGTATGTTCAGAACTTATGGTAGAAATAAGCCAGGGAATTAGAACCATGTCAACTGTAATGGGACTCAAATTTCTCTTCAGAGTTCCTTCTCACCCTAAGAAAATCCAGATATATTCACCTCAACAGATGGGAACCATGAATACTTCCAAACAACTTCGCTTATGAACCTCATATTGTTTTTAAATGATGATTTATCCAAAGACGGTTCTCTTGCTGAGATAAGCGGATTGAGGGCAAAACACATAATCGAAGTTCATAAGGCAGAGATTGGCAAAGAGCTTACAGCAGGGCTACTGAATGGAAATATAGGCAAGTGCAAAGTTAATAAGATTGGAACTAATTATGTAAATTTTGAACTTGGAAACTTCAATACACCTCCTCCTCCGGCTCTTCCACTGACTCTCATCATTTCATTGCCAAGACCAAAAACTCTCAAAAAAGTTGTTCATATAGCAAGCTGTATGGGTGTTAAAAAGATATATTTCATCGAATCGTGGAAAGTGGATAAAAGCTACTGGAAAAGTCCGGTTCTTAACAATAATGAACTTACAGAACAATGCATTCTTGGACTGGAACAGGCAAAAGACACTGTTTTACCTGAAATTCTGTTCAGAAGAAGATTCAAGCCCTTCGCTGAAGATGAGCTTAACCAAATCATAACTGGAACTACTCCTCTTGCAGCTCATCCATACAAAGCCCTTCCATGTCCTGAAAGGATTAATTCTCCGGTAACTCTTGCGGTAGGACCGGAAGGAGGTTTTACTGATTATGAAGTTAAAACTTTTAAAGAATTAGGTTTTAGTGTTATAACATTAGGCGAAAGGATTCTAAGAGTAGAATACGCCGTATGTTCGCTTTTAAGCAAAATTTTTAAATAAGACATGAGGGAAAAATAATGAATGAAACAAGACTTATTAAACTCAAAGGCCTCATCAATGAAATAAACGATATTAATATGGCTGCGGCTGTTCTTGGATGGGATCAGGAAACTTATATGCCTGCAGGCGGCATAAACGACAGAGCCGACCAGTTATCAACTCTGAGCAAAATATCCCATGAAAAATTCACTTCAAAAGAAATCGGAGACCTGATTGGAGAGCTTAAAACGGAAATTACAAATATCAATGACGAAACCGACGATGTAAGGCTCATAAAACTGCTCGATAAAATCTACAGCAAATCAATTAAAGTCCCTTCTTCACTTGTTTCAGAAATGTCCAAAGCAGCCTCCCTTGGACAACAAGCATGGGCCGAAGCTAAAAAATCATCCGATTTTTCAAAGTTTAAACCAGGACTAAAAAAGATAGTTGAACTAAAAAAAGAGTACGCGAAAATATTTCTGCCTTATGATAGTATTTATGATCCTCTTCTTGATGATTTTGAACCTGGGCTTAAAACTGCAGATATCAAAGCTATATTTGATGAGCTCAAACCCCAACAAGTAGCACTGATAAGAAAAATCAGCGAAAAAGATGAAATTGACAACTCCTTCCTCTTTAAAGAATATGATGAAACAAAACAGTGGTCTATCGGAGAAAAAGCAATAACCAGCTTCGGTTATGACTGGACAAGGGGAAGACAGGACAAATCAACTCACCCTTTCTCTACCAATTTTGGAATTGACGATGTGAGAATAACCACAAGAGTTATGAAAAACTATCTGCCTGCTGCCCTTTTCGGATCAATGCATGAATCAGGACATGCCATGTATGAACAGGGAATTAATAGATCTTTAAGAAGGACTCCTTTAGCCAGGGGAGCTTCTCTGGCTATTCACGAATCACAGTCACGCCTTTGGGAGAATATCGTCGGCCGTTCCAAAGCCTTCTGGAAGTATTTTTACAGAGAACTTCAGAATACTTTCCCTGAAAACCTATCGGATGTCAGCCTTGAAACATTTTATAAAGGTATAAATAAAGTCAAGCCTTCGCTTATACGCGTCGAAGCCGATGAAGCGACATATAATCTTCATGTAATGCTGAGACTGGAAATCGAAATTGCCTTAATGCAAGGAGCTATTCATGCTGCCGACCTGCCTGAAATATGGAACTCTAAAATGGAAGACTATTTAGGAATCAAACCACAAAAAGACTCCGATGGAGTCCTTCAGGACATTCACTGGTCAATGGGAGCAATAGGATATTTCCCGACCTATGCTCTTGGGAACCTTGTTTCTGCCCAGCTATGGGAATGTGCCCTACGAGATATTACCGATCTGGAACTTCAAATCGAAAAAGGAGAATTCTCAATGCTTTTAAACTGGCTGAGAAAGAATATTCATTCTCACGGCTCCAAATTTGAGCCGCAGGAACTTGTAGAAAAAGTGACAGGCTCTAAAATTAATCCCTCTGCCTATACCGGATATCTGAATAAAAAATACTCAGAAGTATACGGTCTTTAATAACTGTACAGATAGTCATTATAAATTTTATCGAATTCAGGCGGCAGAGTGTCGAAGCGAACTTTCTCTTTCTCTATAAATGCAATAAGTATTGAGCATATTTTTTTATCGTAGCTTACTTTCATGCCGTCTCTCAAGACCTTGATAGCGCTGTCGACGCTTAGTTTCTGCCTGTATGGCCTGTCATTTACGATCGCTTCAAAAGTATCGCAGACGCTAATTATTCTTGCCTCTTCTAAAATTGCATCCCCTTTCAAACCTCTTGGATAACCGGAGCCATCAAGTTTCTCATGATGCTGATATATGATTTCCTTTATAGGCCATCTTGAGTCAAAATCGTTAAAAATCTCATACCCGGTAGTCGGATGCTCCCTTATTATTCGATACTCTTCTGTTGTTAAAGGAGCAGTTTTTTCAAGTATATCATTCGGAATTGCGACCTTTCCAATATCATGTACAAGCGAGGCAATATATAACCCTATCAGACGATCCTTGTCGTATCCCATTTCCATGCCTACCTGAACAGCTAGATTAGCAACCTGCCTTTGGTGATGCCTGGTATAGGGGTCTTTCTTTTCAAGTGCGTTAGACACAGCATTGATACTTTGCATAAAGAGTTTCTTAATAAGTTGTTCTCTTAAAATCTGATCAGTAATATCCATCACCATGCCTATTGAACAAATAGGGTTGCCTTTCTGGTCATAGAAATTTTCGCATCTCTCATGGACAAACTTTAATTTGCCTGTTTCTGTAGTTATTCTATGCTCAATTTCGAAAAGCTTCTTTTCTCTTAGAGAAGAAACATAAGTTTCCTCCAATCTTGCTACATCTTCAGGATGAACAAACCTTAGAAAGTATTCATAAGTAATTCTTGCAGGCCTGTTAATTATTTCAAATATCCGAAATACTTCTTCAGTCCATGAAAGTCGATTGTTTATTACATTAAACTCCCATTGCCCCAGGTTTGCAATTTTATTTGCCTCCTGAAGGTTGCTGCTAAGCTTTTTCAGGTCGTAATGGCTTAGAAAAATCTTATCAAGATTATCCAGAAGTATTATCAGGAAGAAATTTGCGATTGGGAAAAAAATAAGCATTGGCAGAATAAGATTCTCAAAAGATACATCAGGATTTTGCCTGTTTAAAAAAATCATGCCTAGAGCAATAATACCATATAAAATATAGACAAACAAAAGAACACTAGCCGGCTTGATTAAAGCTTCATATTTTTTCCTTAAGAAGAAAAAAACTATTCCAAATATCGCAGCAATGGCAATAACAGAAATATCGCTCCAGACAACTGATGTTTCTATTAGAATTTTATATGTAACACCTATAACGCAAGAGACAATACCACCCCAAAGTCCTCCTATTATACCTGCAGTAGAAACTATTATTGGCATTCCGTCAAAGGTATAAGAGTAATCTTTACAAAATACCCCTGCCATTGGAATTATCATACACATCAGGCCGTATAAGAAACCGGTTGTAATAGAGCGGAGCTTCTCTATGGGAATAATCGACTTGGCTATAAAAGCATAAAGAACAGCCAGTGTAATTATAACGGACAAGCTTCCTATGCTCGATACAATTATGCCAGCCTCGCAATTCATAACAAGATCCTCAAAAGTTATAAATATGAGCAATTATAAAATGACATTACAGTTACATCAATATCCGATACCGGAAAATATCTATAGAATGTGATTTGCCAAACAAAGCGAATCAACCCACTCTTCGAGTTTGTTCATATATTCATCAGGAATATCAAAATCAGGAATTCTTTCACCTATGATATGGCGAAGCAGTAATGCAATTACTCTTCTTCCTCGTCTCTCCTCCTCTGAAGTTGAGAATGACAAAGAGTCACTTAACAAACCATTTTCATGCAGATAAGCAAGCTTTATGTACATAACAGGTGATGCTATACCCTGAATAACTCTCTCCAAATGGTTTGTCAGAGCCGAATAGACAGATTTACAGCTAACTGCGTAATGTATGTTCCTTAGAAGAAAACCAGTAATCGTCAAAAGCTTCACTAACTTATCGGGATAATACGCAAGGCGATCAAAGCCTCTTACATATTCCATCACTAACGGATTAAAAATGTTACTGTTCTTCTCCGCATATTCTACATTAAAAATTCTGAAGAGATCAATCTCAGGGGACTTCTTTTTAGAAATACGCCTCTCGCCTTTTATCAAAAAATCTATTTTCCCATATTCAGGGCTTATTCCTGAAACAATAAGAGAACTTTCCATATAAGGCGTTTTTTTCAATACTATAAAATTTGTAGATAAAATTTTTCTATGCATATTTCAAAAGAAAAGAGGATTACTAATTTTACTCTCCTGAAGTCTAGCTAATGTTCTTTGCATTCACTCATAATTTAACGACCTGCCTCAGGTATGTTTATAATATCTTTAAAAAAGAACTTTGCCAAAAACACTAAAACAGTAAAAACAATATATTCTGGATATAATTTCAATTATGCTTAAATTAAATGTGAATTTATTCTTAAATCACGAAAATACAGATAGTTGAAAAAATCATTCACGACAGCCTTTCCCAGACTCATTTTTTAAAAATAAATTTTTTTTTATTTTTTATGTTGCAATATTTTTTTCGCTCCTTATATCTATTGTTTACGCAATACATAAAATCCAATATAAATCATTAAAGGTTTTCCTGATGCAAATTCCAAAGAATTTACTCTACACAATTGAACATGCCTGGGCGAGAAAAAATGGCAACACAGTAGTAATAGGCATTACTGATAATCTTCAGGAAATGTTAGAATCTATAGAAGAAGTTGAACTACCCCATAAAGGCGATGAGCTTTTTATAGGAGATAACTGTGTTTCAATCCAACACCCTGGCGGATTCTATGATCTTCCTGCTCCGCTAACAGGTAGAGTAACCAGAGTAAATCCTGCTATCAGAACTTCTCCAGAGCTCGTTCAGACATCGCCCTATAAGGAAGGATGGCTCTTCGAAATGGAATTTGACGATTCTGATGAACTGGAAATGCTCCTTGACCAGGCTACTTATATAGAAGAAGCAGAACGAGAGCTATAGTATTACTGCGACACAGGGAAGTATTCACTAAAATTTTTACTTCACATGTCCGTTGAGGCTATTTGTAGAGACGCAATATTTTGCGTCTCCTGCATGAATATGTACGCTTCCATCACCCACACATATTTACAATGTGATACGATCCTTCTACGGGTGCTTTTTCAGGTGTAAATCCAGTTCAGCATGAACTTAGTATACGCCTGCACCGCACCCTACGCCGCAAACAAAAGTTTGAGGTTCTTTACCAGTCTGAGTTTTATATGCCACAGCAATTCGCTTTCTATAATCGTCAGCCATCTCTTTTTTTACCAGATGAATAGATATGCCGCCAAAGCCTCCGCCGCTCAGCCTTGCTCCAATGCATCCGGGAATGCTTCTTGAAACTTCAACCAGGAAATCCAGCTCAGGACAGCTATTCTCAAAATTGACCTTTGAACTTGCGTGAGAGGCATACAAGTATGAACCGAACAGCTTAATATCTCCTTTCCTGAGAGCTTCTATGCCTTTGATGACCAAATCCCCCTCTGAAACAACATGCGCGGCTCTTTTGTAGTCAGTAAAATCAACTGTCCCTCTGCATTCTTCAAGCATTTCAGGAGTCACATCCCTGAGTTTCATTACTTCCGGAAATTTCTTCTGTATTGAGGCGGCAGCCCTTTCACAGCTTTCCCTGCGAAGATTGTAATCTGATTCGACCAGATTGTGCTTTATCATTGAGTTAACTATCACAAATACATAGTCAGAAGGAAATTTTACTTTATCAATTACTTCAATTTTTCTGAAATCACACAAAATCAGGGTGTCTTTCTCTCCGTAAATCGAGCTGAACTGATCCAAAAGCCCGCTCTTTAATCCCATGTAATTATTCTCTACCCTCTGCCCCAGTTTTGCCCACTCTTTCTTGTCCAATTCAATGCCAAAAAGTTTTCCAAACGCAAAACATGAAGAAACCTCCAGGGCGGCAGAACTGCTCATCCCTGCAGACAAAGGCACTTCGCTGTAAATAACAGCTTTAAAAGGGGTCAATTTTCCTAGTCTCCCAAGTTCAAGCAGTACACCTTTTATGTAATTTGACCACTTTCCGGGAATCTTTACTTTCAATGAATCATCAAGTTTCAACTCTTCAGTATTGGCCATGTCAAAAGAGTGAATCTTGGCACTATTGCTCTTGCACTCTTTTACAGCTACATAGGTATAGAGGTCTGTAGCTGAACTGAGCACAAGCCCTTCATTATAGTCAGTATGGTTGCCTAGAATCTCAATCCTTCCCGGCGCGTAAGCCATCACATCAGGATCAACTCCATATAAGCTGTGAAATTTATCCTTCAGGTTGGTTTTAGGTGCTAGAGCCATAACTTCCTCATTTTATTATTTGTTTTAGTTGATAATTTATAGCTTTAATTCTATCAGATTTTCTATCCCAGGCTATTCCTGAACCTATGAATTATGTAAACAATCACACTTGTCCATATAAGAATAAAAGTAATAAGCATACTCTCTGAGAAGCGCTCCTTGTAAAGAAAGACACCAAGCTTTTCCTTCAGAAAAATAAAACTCAAAATAATTACAGCAAGAGGCATGATGAAGTAGCCGAAACTGCAATCTATGACATGATCGTTGTTTATTCCCCAAATATAAATCAGCCAGTTTGCTCCCATGCAAAAAGATCTCAATAGAATCAGAATAAAATTTCTTATAGAGAAAAACAGTGTTTTTAGTTCATAATAGTTTTTTGCAGCCGCTAGAACTATTATCATAAATAATGCGCTGAACACTATACGGTAACAGAGAATATCCATCGATGGGATATCCTTCATTAGTTTCCAGTAGATAAGCAGAATACCCCACATGATATAAGCAAGAAGAGCGTTCAAAAACCCCTTTCTTTTCTCTTTCTTCATAAAATTATAATCAAGTACCATTATCACCGCCTTTTTTAACTATTAATCAATTTTATATGATTTATATAGAATTCTTCTTGTTAAAAAGCCCTCTTTTTACTATTTTTCTTCCTGGACAATTAAAATATAGACTAATTCTAACAAAGGATTCTTTTATGAGTAACACAGGAAACCTCCTTGAACAGCTTTCTGACAGAATGGACAAAGCCGTAGAACACATGAAGCATGAATTTGCCACAATCAGAACAGGCAAAGCTTCACCCTCACTGGTAGAACACATTACTATAGAGTACTACGGCACCACTGTTAAACTCAAAGAAATGGCTGGGATAACTACTCCTGAAGCCAGACTGCTTGTAATCCAGCCCTATGACCCAAGTTCAGTAGGAACAATTGAAAAGGCTATCCGCGCTTCAAATATAGGGATAAACCCGGTTAGTGATGGAAAAATCCTGAGACTCCCTATTCCTGAACTCAGCCAGGAAAGAAGAGCCATCCTCTCTAAACAAGTCTCTTCCAAAGCCGAAGAAACAAGAGTCGGAATAAGAAATGTAAGAAGAGAAGGCAATGAACTTGCCAAGAAAGCTCAGAAAGCCACTGAAATTACTGAAGACGAGCTAGAACAGATGTTAAAGGATATTCAGGAACTTACAGACGCTAGCATAGCTGATGTTGACAAGGTTCTTGCAGCCAAAGAAAAAGAACTCATGCAGATATAGAACTATTTGAACTATATTTTTTGATTGTAGTCTCCAGATAATCAAACTTTTTTAGTGGTGTTGCTACTTGACGCTAAAGGCAAATTTAATGAAAAATAAATATGTAAACTTCATTTCAAACGAGCATTTGCTCAATTGCATTGCCAATCTTCATAAATCATATCTAAAAGCAAAAAACAACATAACTAAAAAGAATTTTTACAACAACAAAATTGATACAATTAAGCTAACTTTTGACTCAGAATTCAACAGTGTAGACGAAGAAAATCTTATACAATCAGAGATCTTACGACAAATTGATAAATCAATTAACAACTCTATAGGTACATTTCACGAACAAATTCTGGGTGGCATTAAAGGCTTTGAAATAGGTAATTTGAGTGGTTTTGATATTAAAGCAAAAGATAACACCTTATTTGCCGATATTAAGAATAAGCATAACACAATGAACAGTAGTGCCGCCGAAGCACTTTTTCAGAAATTGGCTCGTTATGCAGATAGTTACAAAAAAGCAAAATGCTATTGGGTTCAAATTTTAGCCAAAGAAAGTTTTTGCGAGTTGTGGAGTGGTGATATTAATGGTAAAGAATATAGTCACAGCAAAGTTTACAAAATTTCGGGAGACCGATTTTATGCTCTGCTTACTGAACAAGAAGACTCTTTATTCAAATTATACAAAGCTTTACCACTTGCAATCAGAGACTATTTAAACTCGTTTGACAACAGTGAAGAAATAGCTAAAAATTCCGCATTAGATGAAATTAAAGTAGAAATTAATGCCTCAAAAAGAAGTATTTTAGATCAGATTACATTTGAAAATTACAGCTACTATCTAGGCTTCGATAAATTGTAGTATCGATTCAAAAACTTCACAATTGAATAGCCTACTTCTCTGCCTAAATTTACAGGAACTGCATTCCCAATTTGCTTGTATTGTTGAGCAATTGATCCTTGAAATTCCCAATCATCAGGAAAAGTCTGAATTCTCGCATATTCGCGAACAGTAAAAGGACGAGTCTCTTCAGGATGACATCTTTCTGTTTGTTTTTGTGCAGGACTACAAGTTAGTGTTAAACAAGGCTCATCCCAACCAATTCTTCTTGCAATGCCTGTCTTACCACCAGCTAAATAAAAACTACCACCCATAAACTTTTTTTGAATATCCAATGGTAAATCTCGCCAATAACCTTTTTGAGGTATTAAGTCTAATACAACCTTTTTAGTCTGTGGGTATTGTGCACCCTGCGACTTAGGAACATTACAATCATACAATTCGCCTTTCTTCAAAGCATCTTTTAAATTGTATATTTTCTTGTAAGGTTTTGGGTATTGATATTTTAAATCAATGTCTTTTCTAATTCCTACTAAAATTAACCTCTCTCTTTTCTGTGGAACTTTATAGTTAACAGCTTTCAAAACTCTCACAGGAGCGACACTATATCCGATGTCATCCAAAACAGAAATCATTCCTTGTAAAGTTTTACCATTTTCGTGACTTAATAATCCACGAACATTTTCACCAATACAAACAGGAGGATTGACTTCTTTTACAACTCTGGCAAACTCATAAAAAAGCGTTCCTCTTGCATCTGCAAGACCCAGTTTTTTGCCCGCATAACTAAAGGCTTGGCAAGGAAAACCTCCTGTAACCACATCAACCTTATTATAGTATTCCGAAAAGTAAAAAGACCTAATATCACCTTCCAAAACATTCCAATTTGGACGATTTTTTCGTAAAGTTTGACAAGCCCATTTATCAATTTCATTCAAGGCAACACATGCCAAACCAGCCATTTCCATTCCTACAGCTAAACCGCCAGCACCTGCAAATAATTCAAGTATAGAATAATTATTTTCAGGCTCAACAAAGTTGGAATCTGTGTTAGTGTTATCTTGACTAACAAAATCTTCAAATAATGCTGGAGTCTCAGTAAGTGTTAAATATTCATTCATATAAAAAGAGTTTAAAATAATAAAATTCTGATAAATATACAACAAATATCTTAACAAGAAATAAACTTGAGGAAAAAACAACAAACACAGAGTCATTTTTTACCTGTTCTCAAATAAGGGCATTTGTCCGCAAATGGATGTAAGGCTAAAGAATAGCGACACGATTAAAAGGTACAAAAATAATTTTTAGCCTGACAAGCACCTATTCTTTTGAGCGTGGATCTAGAGCATCGCGCAGGCCGTCACCAAGAAAATTGAGGCTAAAAAGAGTAAGAGAAAAAACTAAGCTCGGGAAAAAAAGCATCCATGGGTACTCTTCCATTACCTGAGCTCCATCCTTGATTAGAAGCCCCCAGGAACTCATGGGGGGCTGTATGCCCAGTCCAAGAAAACTCAGAAAAGCTTCTATCATCATTACCCTTGGAATTGTAAGTGTCACATAAACAATAACTATTCCAAGCAGGTTTGGAATAATATGTCTGTAAAGAATCTTCCATCCCGGCAGTCCGATAGCTCTGGCTGCTTCGATGTACTCCTTTTTCTTGATGCAATAGACTTCATTTCTAACAATACGAGCCATAGTCAGCCACTCTATCGCCCCTATGGCTACAAATATCAGAATAAAATTCCTTCCAAGCCAGACCATGAGAACTATCACCAGCATTGTAAAAGGAAGGGCGTACATCACATCTACAAATCTCATCATAACTGAATCCACCCTGCCCCCGAAATATCCGGATAAAGCGCCATATATGACTCCAATGGTAAGTGAGACTAATGTCGCGCATATCCCTACGGCAAGTGAAACTCTTCCTCCATACATCATCCTTACGAGCAAATCCCTTCCAAGCTGATCCGTGCCAAAAAAATGTGTCAAACTGGGTTCACTTGCCCCGAGGGAAAGATTCTGCTGATAATAGTTGAAGGCTACCATATAAGGACCGAATATAGAAAAAAGAACAAGAAAGAGAAGAACGAAAATACCAAATACTGCAAACCTATTCATACAGAGTTTATGCAAAGTAGCCTTCCAAAGAGAATTTCCGGGTTCTTCAAGCTCCATCTGCATATTTTCTAGTTTTTCTTTAATCTTGAACATATCTAATTCAAAACCCAACATTCAAAATTCAACATTATCATCAGCCTTCTGTAAATGATCGTTTAGGATTGATAAGTATCTGTATAACATCGGATATTGTATTGAAAATTAAAATCATAACGGAAAAAAAGAGAACAGTTCCCATAATCATCGTATAGTCACGGTTGAAGGCGGCTAACACAAATAGCCTGCCAAGACCAGGAATCTGAAAAATACTTTCGACTACAAATGAACCTGTTATGACTCCCGCTATGGCAGGGCTGATATATGAAACAACGCCCATCAGCCCTCCTCTGATGGAATGCTTGAGAATAACTTTATATTCCGGCACTCCTTTTGCCCGCGCAGTCCGGATATAGTCCTGAGAAAGAACCTCAAGCATCCCAGCCCTTCCAAGCCTTGCGACATTAGCAGCATATATAGCTCCAAGAGTAATTACTGGAAGAACCGCATCGTGAAAAGTTCCCCATCCGGAAACATTGAACCATTCAAATTTTATTGCAAACACCCAGATAATTATCGGCCCCAGAACAAAAGGAGGTATGCATATGCCTATCATGGCAAAAAACATGCAAACATAGTCCCGCATGCTGTTAGGTTTAGTCGAAGCAGTTACTCCAAGCACAATCCCAATAAATATAGCAAAAACCATAGCCATAATACCTAACTCAAATGAAACAGGAAAAGCATCGGCTATCATCCCTGCTACAGTCCTGTTCGGATACTGGAAAGATGGCCCCAGATCTCCTTTTAGCAATCCCCACATATAGCTGAAATACTGTTCATATAAAGGCTTATCCAGACCATAGTGCTTATTTATGCTCGCTATAGCTTCAGGCGGCATAATTTTGTTTTCGCTGAAAGGCCCTCCAGGAGCCGCCCTTATTAAAAAAAAAGTAATCGTTGCTACAATAAGCAAAACAGGTATGGCATGCAGTATTCTTTTAAGAAGGAAAGCAAACATTTATTGTTATTTCATATTTTGTGCTAAGTTTATGGGAAAAGTATAAAACAAAAAGCTTCCGGCGCCATATTTCAGGACACCGGAAGTCTTGATTTAATTAAAGTAATCTTTACTGCTGTCTGGGAAAATCTTGTTATTTATGTATTATTTTTCCTTTATAGTAAGCGTTATCCGTTATCTGTTTACCGTTAACATGTCTGGGTTTTTCTGTATTCGAAACGGTCAACGGTGAACAGTTAACTGTCAACACTTTTCTTATGCTATAGCTTCAATGAGGTGGTCTATTTCTGTTTTGAAAAGGTCATGTTTATGCAGTTTTGCACTGATCCCTTTTCCAAGGGAGGAAAGGACTTCTTCTGAACCTTTTTTGACTCTTCTTGCAAACGGCAGTGCCAATAGAGTAATAGGCAATATCTCAGCAGTCTGATATGCTCCAATAGTTACAGGGGTTCCTCTCGTCACTCCGCGCTGGTCGGTTGTGATTTTTCCAATAGGTTCAGATTCCTGAGAGGTAGCATAGTTTGTCAACTGATGATATCTCCCATCAATGGAAAGAAAATAATATCCGTCCGGAGTGTTATTAGTATTATATGTCCAGGTTCCGTTGCCTAGCGCAGTCCCTGTTGAAACAGCCATTGTTTCAGTTGTTCCAGGAGAATTAAGAGCAAGTGATCCGAGGCTTCCGTCGTAAGCTGAGGTCTGGTTTTGTAATCCGCCGGTTGGTCCGCCATGTGTATCATGATACCAGCAGTAGTAGGTGTTGACTTCTGTTCCTAAATAATTGTATATATCGCCTCCTTCAGTGGCTACATTATTAATTATTATTGTATTGAGCATATAAAAATATCCGGAATAAAAATAAATCCCGCCACCGCTTCCTGCAGAACTATTCCCGCTCACAGTCGAATTGATGATCGTCATTAGTCCTGAAGCAGAAGAATAAATCCCGCCACCGTCCCCAGCAGAACTATTCTCGCTCACAGTCGAGTTAGTGATCATAGCCGTTTGAACAGAATAAACCCCGCCGCCAGCTCCAGCAGTATTTCCGCTCACTGTCGAATTGGTAATCGTCATTGTTCTCCAAGAAAAAATTCCGCCGCCATAAACTGCCTTTGAACCTGAAACACTGGAAGCGTCTAAATTCAATGTTCCGCTCCAAACATAAATTCCTCCGCCAGCTTCGTTGGGGTGCGGTTTCCCTGAAATATCTCCCCCTTTAATAGTCATCCTGGAGATTGTGATTGTATTACCATCACCTATTTCAACATTGAATACCCTTGAAGCTGTTCCGCCTATTCCCGGAGTTGTCACCTGAACTGTTACTGCCGAAGCCGAACTTCCAGTAAGAGTTTTGCCGGACATATTTGAAGAAATTAAAATCTCGTTGTCAACTTTTGTTGTTCCATCGGCAAAGGTCTTATTGCTGTCGGAAACTCCGAGAGTACAATAGTTCAATGCAAGGATTGTCTGGTCTGTTGAGTCGGCATAATATACAGCTCCTGTCCCTTTGGAAAAAGCGGCTGTGTTTGTCCATGTTCCTGTTCCGATATTTAAGCTTCCGATGTTAAGAATATTATTGTTCAGAGCAAACTCTGTAGCTCCCGTTGCAAGAGTATTTTCTACTGTAACAGTTCCGCCTAATGTCTTTATTCCGCTTCCAGATGTCGTAAGATTATAATATGTATCGGCTAATAATGTCTGGGCACCTGCTCTGTCATACCATACTGTTCCTAAAGCGCTGTCAAGCGTTCCAAGACTTGTTATTGTGCTGCCTCCAAGCCTAAGGTTCCCCGCTCCGGTAAAGTCTATTATCCCTCCTGTGGCATTGAATTTACTATTCGCATCTATGGTTCCTGTTCCTAGTGTAAGGGTACCTATTATATTTGAAGTCCCGTTCACTGTCAGCGTGTTTGCTCCAACCGATAGTGTTGATCCTGCATACACTCCCAGAGCATTGTTTACTGTCACAGTTCCACCCAGTGTCTTGATCCCTCCGTATCTTACTACAAGCGTGCTGTAAGTGTCTGCCAGAATTGTCTGACTCCCTCCTGCACAATACCATACTGCTCCCATTGCACTGTCAAGGTTTCCAAGGCTGGTCACTGTACTTCCTGATAGCAACAGTCTTCCTGCTCCGGTAAAGTCTATCGTCCCTCCAGTAGCGTTGAATGTGCCTTGAGCTCCAAAATCGCCGGTTCCAATTGTCAGTGTACCTAGGATCGCGG
>Ga0209417_1001043_pt1 | contig 54660 bp, 42 predicted proteins | sample RifGroF2_FD_184002 | JGI IMG/M metagenome (GOLD analysis project Ga0209417, IMG submission 184002) | Groundwater microbial communities from Rifle, Colorado, USA - Groundwater F2 (SPAdes) (version 2) | ecosystem: Environmental > Aquatic > Deep subsurface > Groundwater | place: Rifle, Colorado...
CTGTGAAACGGCATAGATTTTGTGACATCTGCGGGCGGCCCATTTTTCCGCGTTTTTGTAGATGAAGTTTTTCCAGGGCTTTTCATAGCGGTGAAAAGCCTGTCCGTGAACGGTGTGCGTTACAAAGGGAATACCGGCCGCGTTTGCGGCGGCCCGTCCTATCACACCGGCCTTGGAACTGTGAGTATGAACGACATCAAATTTTCTTTTTCTGAAAAGCTTCAAAAGTGAAAAGTAAGCCAGCGTATCGTGATAAGGGTTAAGCTCTCTCACCAGATGCGAATTGACAAGCAGTTCAAAGTCGTTATTTCCGTGATTTTTGAGTAATTCTCCCTCCGGCCCCTCGGAAGGTCCCGTTATGAGAGTAACCTCATGTCCTCTGGCTGCAAGGCCTTTTACTGTAAGGAGTGTGTTTTCCTGCGCGCCGCCCACTATCATTCTGGTTATAACGTGGCATATCTTAAGTTTTCTTTTCATTTACGCAAAAACTTTTCATTATAATGTTGTTTCGGTTTTCAAATTCAACTGTTTTCGGTTCGGTTCCCGGCACCGTGATTTTGACGCGGCGCATACCGTTCCCGCCGTCCGTTATTATTAGACTTATATTAAGATTAAAATCGTTATATTCAATGCTGAATTCGCCGTTTTTTGAAAGAGCTTTCAATTTATATGAAGAATAACTCCAGCCCTTTTCCTCTTTTCCAGTCTCTTTCGCGTATTCCAGGAGTATCCCGGAGGAATACGCGTCATCGACCATATCCCTGGCATAGGGGCTTCTCGAAAAATTTCCGGGAACTATTATTCTGTTTACCCCGGAACAGGACATGAGATACTTTGCGCCCGCGCAGAAATCTTTTTTCGCGCCACAGAATATCAGAGTGTCTATCCTGTCAATTCCCTTCAATGAAAGCAGGTTGGCTATATTTCTGCACGTTTCGGAGGAAGGAGCGTTGACAAGAAAGGCCTTATCAGAAGCCGGGTCGCATATCAGAACGGAAAGCTCCTGGCTTCTGCCGCCGTGAAATAAAAATATCTCAGGAGAGGCGAAATCCTCCCTCAGATGCCAGAATATTATTACAAAAGATATAAGCGCCAGCGATGCTATGAAAAACAGTTTCCGCTTTGAAACGACAAAGACCAATAGCGCCGAATAAAAAATCAACACGGAAAACAGCGGCGGCCTGACTATATGGCAGTCAGTCCCCAGATAAGCGCAAACGCGGCAAATGCCGTCTATTAAATAAAAAAGATAATCTATGAGACTGCCGGCAAAATCCGCAAAGATGCCGAAAGGTATCAGCAGAAGCTTCAGCATGGCCACTATGAATACCAGCGGTATCAGCGGTGAAATGAGTATGTTCGCGGGAACCGCAAACGGCACATACAAGCCCTGATATGAAGCGGATATCCCCGTACTGGCCAACCACGCTATAAGACATGAAAAAACTGAGAGAAAAACATATTTTCCTAAACGGGACACCGTATAATCCCCGCGCGATACGTATAATGACGGTGTCCACTTCAGGCGCTCCGAAATACAGGCTGTCCATTCTCTGACGTGATTATACGAGAGTATAAGAAACGCCACTGTAACAAACGAATACTGGAAGCCTATGTCCATAATGTAAAAAGGATTCCAGAGCAGAAGCAGAGAGGCGGAAGCAAAGACAACGTTCAGAGGTGAAGTGTAATGCAAAAAAGCCCTGCTGAAAGACCAGAGCGATATCATGAGCAGCGCCCTGACTGCCGGAGGCTGCATTCCTGTCGTTACCGTATAAATAAGTATCAAAAAAGGCACCAGCAGGTATCTGGCCCTGAATGGAAGAAATCTGAATGCCCAGAACAGAATCAGCGCCAGAATACCCACATGCAGACCGCTCACCGAAAATATATGTATAGTCCCGCTCATAATAAATGTCTGACGGTCTTTCCAGTCAAGCCCTTGCCTGCACCCGAAAAACATGGTTGTCAGCAGACGTTTGTTCTCCGGCGACTTGATGCCGTCTGTAACTTTCACAAGCGCGAAATCACGTACGTTCATGATAGAGCTCTCAAGCGTCCGCGGGGCTTTCAGAACTTCGCACTCCGACGCATAGAATATCCGGTATATTTTTCTCAACTCCAGATATTTTCCGAAATCAAAAGCTCCTTTAAAAGGCGGCTTGTCTATTTCCATGAATTCGCCTTTAAGGATAATCTCATTGTCATATCCGGGATTTGAAGACGCTTCCGGGAGCTTTACATAAAGTTTCCCCGTAACTTTCTTCCAGTCTTCATTTTCTCCGTATTTTATGCCGGATATTTCCAGTTTGACAAAAGACGGCTTGGGAAGCCAGCTCAAGTTACGGCTTACGATGGAGCTGTCTTTCAGAACCCCTTTTATAATCGCGCCGCAATTCGGGCGCGAAAGATAGTTCGAGTAATTATCCGCGGATATCCCGGAGTTAATATCCGCGATAATCAGAGCTGTTACAGAAAATAGAGACAAGACGAGAATATATCTTGGGGACGAAATGAATATGAAAGATAAGACAATAACGGCAAAAACACAGACGGCACGCCAGAAAACCGGCATATCCGGAAATATTATTCCAGGCAGAATCCCGCAGAGTATCCCGGAAAGAACGATAAGGGATGGAAATTTCCGCGCTATAATATTGTCAGCGCATCTGATTCCCTGCCAATATCGGAAAAACATTTTTGCCAAACGTTCCAAACTGTACCCGGCCTACTCCAGTAAATCCGCAAGACTGGTATCTGAAAAATAGTTTTTCACTTCACTGTTTATCTTATTTAAAAGACCGTAAAGAGAACATTTTTTCCCATCGCACGCGGGCTTTTCAAAAAGACAATTGCGCAACGGCATTTCCCCGTCGATGGCCTCGTATATTTCCATCAGGTGAATATCAGCCGCTTCCTTCGCCAGTTTGAAACCGCCCTTGGGACCTCTGTTTGAAAATATCAGCCCCGACCTGACGAGCCGCTGAAGAACTTTCGCCAGATGCGCTTCAGAGGCCTTAAGCATTTCCGCTATTTCAGAAGCGGATATCCTGTTTTCGGACTTCGCGATGATTATACATGCGTGAATTCCGAGAGATACCGCTTCCGATATTTTTAATACACTGCTCATAATAATCTTATTCTATTTTAAGTGGAAGAACAAATGCTCTTCCACTTTTAATATAGCGTATATTCAGCGTCCTTCCATCATCGCGTTAATATCGCCCTGCACATCGCCGATAAGCTTGATATCGAATTTCTCGACCAGCACCTTGGCGACAGCCGGAGACAGGAAGCCGGGAAGCGTGGGCCCGAGCCTGATTCCCTTAAAGCCCAGATAGAGCAGCGCAAGCAGAACGGCTACGGCTTTCTGTTCGTACCAGGCTATATCAAAGGATATCGGAAGCTTGTTCACATCGTCAAGCTCGAAAACGTCCTTGAGGGTCAGAGCGATGACGGCAAGCGAATAAGAGTCATTGCACTGTCCGGCGTCAAGCACTCTGGGAATGCCGCCTATATCGCCGAGATTAAGCTTATTATAACGGTATTTCGCGCATCCCGCCGTAAGTATGATTGTGTCTTTCGGGAGATTTTCGGCGATTTCCGTAAAATAGCTTCTGCCCTTTTGACGCCCGTCGCATCCTGCCATCACCACAAAACGTTTTATGGCGCCTGATTTTACGGCGGCCACTACTTTGTCCGCCAAAGCAAGTACCTGACTGTGCGCGAAGCCGCCTACGATTTCGCCTTTCTCAATTTCCACAGGTGGCTTGCAAGTTTTGGCAAGCGCTACGACTTCAGAAAAATTCTTCTGTCCGTTTTCAGTCCTGTCAGCTATATGCTTCACTCCGGGATACCCCGCCATTCCGGTGGTGAATATCCTGTCCTTATAAGAATCCTTCAAGGGGATTATGCAGTTAGTGGTCATGAGTATCGGGCCGTTGAAAGTCTCAAAATCAGAATTCTGCTTCCACCATGACCCTCCGTAATTTCCGGCAAAATGTTTATATTTCTTGAACTTCGGATAATAATGAGCTGGGAGCATTTCACTGTGGGTATATACGTCAACTCCGCATCCTTCCGTCTGTTCGAGCAGTTCCTCCAGATCTTTGAGGTCGTGACCCGAAATCAATATGCCGGGATTGCCGCGTACACCAATATCGACTTTCGTTATCTCGGGATTGCCGTAAGTCGATGTATTAGCCTTGTCGAGAAGGGCCATTGTCTTGACGGCGTTTTCACCGGCTTTCATCACCCAGCCAACCATCTCATCAACACTCAAATCCGTAATCGTGGAAACAAGCGCTTCTATTATAAACTTATAGAGTTCCTTGTCTTCATAACCCAGAACGGCGGCATGGTCCGAATACGCCGAAATTCCTTTCAATCCATAAATAAGGAGCTGACGCAATGAGCGCACATCTTCATTGCTCCCCGTGGAAAGCACTCCGACTTCGGCGGCCTTTGCCTGATAATCGGCGGGATTATCGGAATGCCATACCGCACAATCGGGCAGATTTCCGCTCAGGTCATTCCCGTATTTTCCTTTCAATTCTTTCCTTAATTCCAAGGCTTCCTTTATCAATGCGCTGATTCTGGCATCGTCAAAGTTCGCGTTTGTTATTGTCGCGAAAAGGGCCCGTGTTATGAAAAGGCCGGTTTTTGTGTTATCGAATTCAGCATGTTTTGAAGCTTCCTTCGCATAGAACGAAACTCCTTTCAAAATATGAATCAAGAGATCCATGAGATTAGCTGTCGTCTCCTGTTTTCCACAAACACCTCTGACGGTACAGCCCTGATTTCTAGCGGTTTCCTGACACTGATAACAAAACATTGTTCTCCCCTCCTATTTTTGGTTTAACAATAATCAAGTATTACAGTACCATAATACCACAATACTAATAACAATGCAAGTCCTTTTTTAATTTTTTTCTATTTTTTCAACATCTCCGTTAAATCCTAATATCAGCAAATATATTGGCATTCTGCCTAATGTACCTTTGGCAGCTCTATGATGAAGCGGGCGCCGCCTTCCTTACGGTTTTCGGCTTTTATGCTGCCGCCGTGGTTTTCTATGATTCCCTTGCTGATGCTCAAGCCCAGACCTGTGCCGTCCTCGGCGGATTTGGTGGTAAAAAAAGCTTCCCAGATGTTCTCAATATGTTCTTCGGGAACGCCCGGGCCATTGTCTTCAATAATAACTCGAACGATATCAGCTTCGAAACGAGAACTGACCCAAAGGACACTCCCTTCCCTGCCGGACATGGCCTCCGCCGCGTTCTTGAAGATGTTTACAAAAACCTGTTCTATCTCTTGAGACATTACATTTACCTTAAGAGGCATCTCTGTCAGGTCCCTTTCAACTTTGACCCTTTTAAGCTTTCCTACACAAAGCTCAAGGGATTGTACGAGAAGCTCGCGGACATCTGTATCAATTCTTTCTGAAGCTGTCTTGCGTCCATGAATTCTCACACGTTCAATGAGCTTTCTAATTCTTCCCGCGCCTCTGTTTATGCCGTCGATGTATTCACTGTACTTTATTTTTTCCGCTTCGCCCAGAGGCATGTTGTCAATATACAGCTTGAGCAAATCAGCATATCCTGAAATAGGGGCAAGATAATTATTGACTTCATGGGCCATGCCTGCGGCAAGTTCACCCAGGGTTGAAAGACGTTCAGAGTGAATAAGTTTTTTAGCTCTTTCCTCGGCGAGGGTTTCCATTATGCGGGAATATTTCTCAAGAGCATCGTTTTTTTCCTGAAGATTTCTGTTGAACTCCCTGAGCTTGCGCTCATAATTTACAGTTCTGACGCCTGCCGCCAGACGGCTTTTGAGTTCTTCCGTCCGTATAGGCTTGGTAATGTAATCATCAGCGCCCGCGTCAAGCCCGTTTATAATATCTTTTTCCTCATTCCTGCCGGTAAGAAGAATTATGTATATGAACTTATTTTCTGAATTTTTCCTGATTTTTTTACAAATGTCAATGCCGTCGATGCCCGGCATAACCCAATCGAGTATCGCTATCTGAAGGTACTCATCTTTTCCGGAAAGTATTTGCAGCGCCTCCATCCCGTCTGAAACACAAAGCGCCTCATGCCCCCATTTGCGTAAAAGCGGACACAAAAGTTTAAGAAGAACAGGATCATCATCGGCTATCAGTATTTTCATTCCAGAAAGCCTCCCTTCCCTGCGATTTATACACTATCCGCGAGGATTGAATTTTGATGTTTCAGCGAGCTGCCTGAACAAGTCCTTTTCTTTTGCCGTCATATTCTCCGGAACTGCAATTTTAATAATGACGAAAATATCGCCGGATTCGTTTTTACCATGCTTTGGGAGCCCTTTCCCTTTGAGCCTGATGCGCTGTCCGCTCTGTGTGCCGGACTTTATCCGGATAGTAGCGTCCCCGTTCATAGTAGGGACAGAGATATCAGCGCCAAGAGCCGCTTCCCATGGGGAAACGCGCAGTTCAAGTTCAAGATCATGACCGTTCACTTTGAAAATACGGTGAGGCATAATCGCTATTTTAAGGTAAAGGTCTCCAGCGGGGCCTCCGCTATAACCGTTTCCGCCTTTTCCCCTGAGCCTTATCTTAGTACCGTCCGTAGTGCCGGGGGGAATACGAAAGTCCACTTTCCTCGTCTGCGCGGCGGGGGCCCCGCGCTCATCCATCCCTGAAATCCGGAAGGAAACGCTCTTTTCAGCCCCCTTAAAAGCTTCTTCAAGCGGTATCTGTATTTCCGATTCAATATCCTGTCCCTTGGAGGCTTGAGGCCAGGCACCGCCCGGACGCCCTTCCGAAAAATGGCTTCTGCCGCCGCCAATATTACCAAAGAGAGATTCAAAAAAGTCGCTCGCTCCACCGAATTCGTCAGAGGAAAAACCTTTTGACGAAGCTCCGCGCCCGCCGCCGAAGAAACTCCACCCGGCGCTCTGGCCTCCGCGCCTTCCTCCTGAAAACCCTCCGGGGGGAGGAGTAAAGTCCTGTCCATTCTTCCAATTTGCGCCCAGAGAATCGTATTTTTTTCTTTTTTCAGGATCGCCGAGGACTTCATAAGCCTCCGCTATTTCCTTGAATTTGCCTTCGGCGTCAGAACTTTTGTTTATATCCGGATGGTATTTACGCGCCAGTTTCCGGTAAGTCTTTTTAAGGTCTTCGGCATTGACATTCCGGCTTACGCCGAGAATCTCATAATAATCTCTGAATTTTACAGACATGATACCCCTGTTTTTAAGTATCGTTAATATAATCTTTTTTCAAGTAAAAGACAAGCCCGCAAAGCTTTTCTGTTTTTTTACTGAAAATCCCGGAGTATATTTGAGAATTATGATAGACAATAATGAAAACAGATGGCTCAAAGCCGCTTTTATCGTGTCATTGTTCACGCTGTTTTTTTCTTTTCTCACAGTGCCGTTAGCCTTGAAGCTCATTTCCATGTACAGCCCTTCCGCACCGATGGAATACAAGGTGCTGACGGGAACAATTCCACACCAGCTCCTGATGCTATGCGCCGTACCGCTCGTGTGCTTTTTTATAAAAACAGAAAAGAGCTTCGCGGAAATAATGGGCTTCGCAAACTGGAAATTCTCCTATTTCATCTACGCCTTTGTCATTGAAATCATGCTTTTCCCTCTGATGGCATTGCTTATTTTCTCTTTCGGCATCCTTTTGGCAAAGACGGGCATACCCGCAAAAGCGCCCCCCGTTATGGAAATTATAAAAAACTGCAACTGGCAGAGTTTCGCAATAATAGCTTTCGGCGCGATTATAATCGCGCCGCTGAGCGAGGAAATCATATTCAGGAGGGTTTTTTACGGTTTTCTCTCCAAAAGGATGAATCCAGTCAGCGCGGCAGTGCTTGTTTCGGGCCTTTTCGCGGGAATTCACCAGAGCATACTGCAATTCCCGGCACTTTTTATTCTGGGTCTTGTACTGCAATTTCTCTATGTCCGCTTTAACTCTTTATATCCGGCGATAATACTTCATGTTCTTCAGAATTCCATATCCATTTCTTTACTTCTTTTATTGAAAATTTCCGGAATTTATCTTCAAGGATAAAATGAACTGCCCCGCCCCAAGGGGCGAGGTATTGAAACCCAACTGAATAAATAATATCAATACGATAACGCTAATATTTAATTATACAAACAATTATCCCGTAACGGAACGGAGAATTGACAGCATGTCTTCAGCGCGGTGTATGAAAGTATGCCCGGACAAAATTACGTCTCTCTGCCTTAAGCTTTCCCCTTTCAGAAGAACTTCATCAGCGAGGTATTTGTCAATCAGGCTTCTGCAACTCCCGGTATATGATGGGACCTGTTCAGCTCCGAAAAGACCATCAAGCGCGGTCTTGTAATTGGTTATGAGCAGACAGCCGGAAGCCATAGCGTTGAAAACGGTAAAATTCGCGGAGTTGAGATTCTGAGGCGATGAAATATCGATACATATTTTCGACTGGTTGTAAAGCTCATTCAGCTCATTCTCGGAAGCAACACATCCATAATAATATTTTTTTACTTCAGAATATTTCTCCCATCCCCGTTCCCACTGTCCGAAAACGGCCACATTCAATCCTTCCAGCTGTTTCAGGATTTCAATACGCGGCGCTGATGGAACTCCGGTAAGGATAACGTCAAATCTTTTTCCCATCTCAATCGGATAAAAGACTTTTTCATCGGCGGCAAGCGGAAGATAAATATTGCTGACACCGAGGGCATTCCATTTTTCCGAACACCCCAGATCTGATTGAAATATTATTCCGCGCCTGCAAATCTTGTTTATGTCTTCCACATCATCAGCCCAGTACTGTATCAGGCAGGCCTTCAAAACAGCATCAAGGGTCAGACCGTTCTTCTCATCCACTATTATCACAGAGGTCCCGGAATATCCAAGAATAACGTCATAACTTTTCTGAAGTTCATCACCCTGCGGCCTGTCTGTAACAAAATGTCCGAGCCTCCTGAAAGCGTTCACAAAACCTTTCATTATTTTGGGCCCCGCGTGACCGGGAGTGTAATTGACCAGTATATTCATTTCCACCTGAAACTTTCAATATTTTCCGGATGAAAACAAATATACTTTAAAGATATTCTTTTACAATATTCTCATTTACAGTACACTTTGTAATACCACGGTCTTTCTATGGAAATGGCGGAACCCAGTTCCGCGAGTGACGACGGGGCGACATGTCCGTCAGTATATAAGAGATTGAATCTGTAGTTATGCCTGGTCAAAAAAGGAATATCGGTGCTTCCTTGGAAGGCTGACTGCACTGAATAATACCAGCCGTCGTTCGGCTGACCGGAAACTTCAAAGTCCACCGCAACCATCATGTCTGAAGGAAGGTTGATTGCCTTTGCCGGTCGTAAAGTAGTATCAGTAGCACAGGGAGTAGCCCCATAGCGGTGCGCGCCGTATGAAACATAACCAAACGTACTGTCGGAGGCCTTGGCTTCCATTGATCTTGTTTTCGATTTTAAACTTGAATTAATTTTTGCGGAATCCACAGACGGACATATAAAGATATCAGACTGTTTAAGATTTCCGGCAATTGCTATTTTTCCGCCCCAACAGGAAAAGGTATCGTCTGCTCTATAGGCATAAGGGTACCAGGAATTGTTTTCATCGACATACTGTATCATCAGAATTCCTATTTGTTTCAAATTGCCTGCGCATTGTGTCATTTTAGCGGTATTCCTGGCATTTTTCAGAGCAGGCAGGAGCATTCCCGCGAGTATCACTATTATCGATATCACAACGAGGAGCTCCACAATCGTAAAAAAGTAAAACTTGCTTGTTTTCATGTCCTGCCTCCGCTTCCTTATTCAGTTCCCTTTATATAATAGAACCCTATTTCATCTTTGAGTATATCTGTTTTGAATATTTTACCGGAATTTATTATCTTTCCATTATCTCTCAAATCTTTGATTTCAACGATATTTTTGAAAGGCAGTTTGATTTCGGTTTCTCCATTGGCAGACCTTTTATAGTTGCCGACAAGCAGGAGCATTTCATTGCCTTTTTTCACCGCTGAATAAATCAGGTTTTTATTAGAACCTTCGAGTTCGGGCATGACTTTCCCGTCCATTATGATATCCTCATAAGCGGCAATTTCAGAAAGAGCTTTCGAATGATAATAGAAATCCATCGGAGTATCAAAATCCCCATACCAGTAATAACCAAAACCACATGCGCTGTTCAGCAATACTTCAAGTATCATCTGTTCAAGTTTATAAGGCTCATATTCTCCGTAAGTTCCCGCTGTAAGCCACGGAATGCATTTATTGCACTTCATTATTTTATAATTTTCACGCATTTCATCGTGGACTTTTAATACGTTTCCAGCCACATAAAAACTGTTTGCGGAAGTATCAGCATAAGCAGGATAAAAACGGTTAAAATCCAAAATCAGATGATAATTAGGATCTGTCGGATGAGTATCATAACAATGTATCATGGGCATTTTTCCATTGCCTATACCGCGTTTCACTGCGTCTTTCAAATCTTTCATTTTCCGCGTGCCGCAATCCTTGAGATATTCTTCCATTGACTTGCCTGATTTTTTCTGTTCTTCCGTACACCCTTCACATGCAGAGGCTTCTGCCGCGCCATTGTGCCAACACTCAATGTCCCAAGTTATATAATCAGGTTTGACAAGTGCCACACCTTGCGAAATCCTTTCCATTTCCTTAACATAGTAATTTCCCCAGTATGACGGACAGAGATTCTTGCTCGGCTTCCCATTTTTCAATTGCGAATATATTTCCGAACCCTCTTTGTGTCCCTCTTCCATCACGTGGAACGGCGATTCATTCATCAAGATTTTAAAACCTTCTTTTCTGGCAACTTCAAGAAATTGCAATGCATTTGCTTTGTCTTCCGCTTTTTTATCACCCTGCCAGTACCTCGGAAAAGAAGGTACGACATTAAATCCCATGGTTTTGAAAGCCTTAAAATAATCAGGATAGTCCCTCATGTCTTTGTCTCCCATCCATCCGAGGCTGACATGAAGTCTCTTCAACTGCGGCTTAACTTCAGGCATTTCAAAAAGCCTGACGGGAAACTGGGCCTTTTCAGTTTTTATGCCTTCTGATTTTGCGTAAGCATATCCTGGTAAATTCGCGTTCACAGATTTGTCGGCAGTGAAAAATATCATTTCAGTCTGTGGTTTTATCCGTGATTTTTTTAAGGGAAATTCCCATCGGGTATATTTATTGTTGTTGAGAGTTACGGATTCTTTTTCTGCTGTAGGCGCTATTATATTTATCCCTTCCGGCACTTCAATAACAACAGTTACCGTCTTGGACGTAGAGTCCTTGTCCCTCATATCCGATAACTGAAACGCATTCGGCGTGTTTATATTCGTTGAAATAGCAAGTTCCTTGAGACGCGGTTCAATGAATATCCCGCTCGTGATGAATTTCTGTTTCTGTCCTTGATATGCCTCATTGAAAGCGGTTGTGCTTGCACTTCCTTCCATAACAGCTATTTCATCAAGGAATACTGCTGCGCTAACTCCTTTTATATACACTCCGATATATCTTGCATCGGCATTCACGTCGAGCTTGAACGGATAAACGTATGCTTTCCCAATTTCATCAATGTAATAATGCGTCTTGAAATTGCTCAAATCCTTTTCGCCCGGCATAAGCTTGACCATTGAGGCGGCCTCATAAAAATCCTCACCGTCCCTGCTGACAAAAATTTTGAATTCCTGCGGTGCGGTAAGGATGGTCTGACATTTACCGGCCAGCGCCCTTATAACTACGTCTTTCACAGGTTTTATCCCGCCTAAATCAAGCAGGCAGTTTACGCCGTTTTCGGCACCGGACATATACCATCCGACAGCCTCGGGAGCAAACCATATCGTTTCGCATTTACGGCCACTGAGTTTACCGTCCGTCAAGTCTATAGTGTCTGTATCTCCTTTACATGTTAATTTGTAATCCGGTTTTTTGGAGAATATGAACTTTTTGCCGAGGGCAAGGTTATTCCCTTTTGTATATTGTTCCCACATTTTGCGATACTTGACGATATCCGGGTTCGCGCCCTTGAAAACAGGCGGAGGAAGGGCGTTTTTAACTTTTTTATCCACCCCGGGAATTTCTTTTACGTCGATATTAAATGATGTGAAAGCGTAAGAATGCGTTCCTCCAGCATAAACACTGGCAAAAACATTTTTCCCATTGCCGGACTTGAACGCATAGGCATTTTCATCGATTTTGACAGTACATGAAAAAGTTCCATCATTTTCTTTTTCAAGAATTACGGGATTTGCATTAAAGCGATAGTCTGATATTTCAGGAAAAACAAAACAGTCAGCTCCAAGGTTCTTTTCAATGATGGAAGAAGACGGATAATATTTGAAAAGAACAGTATCACCAATTTTCGCTGTATTGGCTTTGTTTTCAAGTTCTACGACAAGGCCGTCAAGCGGTTTTCCAACGACACGCAATATTTCCAAGTCCGCCCAGCCGCTCGGTTTTTTGCCGAAAATGCCATCCTGAATTATCGTTAAAGTTAATATGCCATGATTGATATCTTTGCTGTTAATCGGGAAAGTATTTAAGCCCGTGAATATCTTGTATTTTTCCCCGCCGCTGGAAAGATAAAATGTATTTTCAGCATGTTCAGCCATCCCGGCTTTAACCTGTATGAATTTAGCGGCAGGGGCATATTTTATTTTACAGGTCATCGAGCCTTCGCTGTTTTCTCCCGTCTCGCGCAACCTTATCCCTGAAGCTGAAACTTCAACAGAAAGATCTTTCAGAACCCAGCCTTTTTCAGGAGAAGCAGCCGCCTTGAACTTTGAAAAATCACTTTCCCATAAAATGTTTTCAGCGCCAAATGCAGCAAAGAAACCCATCATTAAAAACAGCGACACGATTAAAGCTTTTCTCATTCTTTACCTCATTATTTTAAATTAGAATTTTATTTCATCATCGTCATTCATAACCAGGTGCGGCGTTATGAGCAAGTCCTTTTTCCTGTTTTCTCCTGACAAAAGGACGTCAACCGCCCTTTTGCCCATTTCGAAGCGGGGATAATGAACAGTCGGAAAGGGTTTTTCGAGAAAACGGACGAACTCCCTGTCGTCAAAACCTATTATGTCTATTTCCAGCCGTGATTTTTTCTGTAAAGCGCGCTGCAATGTAAATGCGGATGTATCATTCCATGCGAAAACAGCCTCCGGCAACTCACTCAGAGAACTTATTTTTTCCGCCGCCGGATAAGGGTTTTTAATATTCTCAATGTCAAAAACCAATTTTTCGGAATATGGCAGCTTATATGAACCCAGAGCTTTTCTATAGCCGAGAAAACGTTTATATCCACTGCTGCTCCTGTCAGTTCTGTGCGCAAGATGTGCTATTTTTTTATGCCCTTTTTTAATTAAATATTCAGTCGCGAGGAAAGCGCCCCTTTCATTGTCTCCGGCAACGTTCGGACATTTAAAGATACCGGGCAGAGGGGTATCAATGGTAACAACGTTCATTCCTTCATCAATAAGATTATTCACATAGTTAATATATTCATCATTCATTCTATGAGTAGTGATTATTCCGTCAACCCTGCTTTCCCTGAAATGTTTCATAGCCTTCATGGCTTCTTCCGGTTTTTCCGTCTCATACAGAAGCATCAGTTTTGAATGCTCTACCAATGTGCGTGATATTCCCGAAAGCAGCCGGAAATTGAAATCGGAAAGTGAGTTCGGTGGCAATATAAGGCATACACCGACAATATTGGTCCGTCCCATCCTCAAAGCCCTGGCCTGGGAATGCGGTTTATAGCCCATTCCACGCGCGGTTTTAAGTACTTTTTTTATTGTGGCGTCACTCAGGCCTATATCTTTTCCTTTATCATTAAGGACGCGCGAAACGGCGCTGACAGAAAGCTTCAGCTCCATAGCCACATCCTTCAAAGTCGCAACTGGCTTCATTGAAAATCCTTCCTCAAACGTTTGAGATAACTCTATTATAATATTTCTACAGCATTTTGTCAATACTTGAAATAAATATTTTCGAAAGTTTTCATAGCTTTCATAGCTGAAAATTGAAAAGTCGGTAAACGCAAAGAAAAAGACAGAACACATCAATCAACGGGCTTTCTTTCCGGAAGAGCTGATTTTTGTCTGAAGATATGGGAAGGCAAGTTCCGTAACCTTATTGTGACCGGCCAGGATATCCTTCATTACCCGCCATGCTTCGGCGCCGCATAATTCAGGCTGTTGAATAAAACCGCATCTTTCAAACCCTGTCGACTTATATGCGTCCGGAACATCATCAAAGACTATGTGAAAATCGCGTCCAGGTTTAGAGCCTGTCTTTAGAGCTTCTTCAATGTAAAGTCCGGCCACCCATGCGCCGTTCGCGATAATCCCATCCCAGCGGTTGCCATTTTTAAGAACGTTTTTTATCTGTGCGCGAGCTTTCTCCGTATTCATTGAATTAGGAATACTGTTGAATGAAATCCCCTTGGAAGCATACCGTTCTGAGAGCTTGCAGTATTCAGCGTAAATATATCTGTTCGGCTCAGTTCTTTCCGGATCGATTATGAGCAGAATTGATTTGCAAGCGAGTCCAATAAGCATTTCAATGGCCTCTTTCATATAGCGCCCGTAATCCGAATGTATGGAACATATTCTGCGGTTATCCGGCGTCATGGATTTATAGGTTTTATTTATTATCACAGCAGGCATAGACGCTTCTTCTATAGCCCTGATATGCTCCTCTTCGCTGTCGCTCTGCATGACGAATACACCGTCAATCCGGCCTTCATTAATCACTTTTGCGATATTTTCATCCCTGAACATCAAAAGCAGATGGTAATCATCCTTTCTCATCGCCCGGGCCATGCCCATGATATACTTCTGGTAGAAAATATAAGTCATTATTTCCACTGACGGCTGTATCAGCCCTATGGTATAAGTTCTGCCGGAAACAAGCGCCCGGCCAACAAAACTGGGCTTGTAGCCCATAGCTTTCGCGATAGCCCGCACCTTCTCGCGAGTTTCAGTTTTCATTCTGACGCCCGGGGGAGGATTCAAGGCGTGCACAACAGTAGTCCCGCTGACGCCAGCAGCAACCGCTATGTCTTTTACAGATACCCTCTTCAATTTTTCAAGCATCAGATTTACCGCCTTTTGCCAATACGTTACTTTAATTAGCAGCTAGAATACCTGCACTACGTGAAAAAAATTAGTTTTTTCCGTACTGCCGCTCACTTCCGTTGCGGCAGGCTAACAATTTCCTATACGATTTAATTATATAACATATTCAAAAACTTGCAAATTTATTTTATAAATTTAAACGTATTGGCATTGACGTTTTTATTTTTTCTGATATAATTTGTTTCTATCAATTCAAAGGAGATGGACAGATGTTGCCTCAATCACAGCTTGATACAGTTGAAAGTCTGAAAATTTTTAAGGGAAATAAATTCCTTGCCGATTTTACCGCCAAAGATATCCGTAAAAAAGAGGAACTCAGTAAACTGACTGGACTTGTTCCCTGCTGGAGCCCCTCCCAACCGGAATTGCTGAAAATGGAGCTCATTGATAAAAGTGGAAAGGTGAAGACAACTCTCAAAAGCGGGCTGAGGATAATCGAAAGCATTGAAGAAAGAATATATCTGAACGGCAGAAGATTCTATGTCCGAGGCTGCATCAGGGGAATAAAGGCACACGAACACGATAACCTTCTGAAACTCAATGACAGCGATTTTTATAAAAAATACATTCTCGCCGCAAAGGAACTCGGCTTCAATCTTGTACGCTGGCATTCCACGATACCCTCGGAAATATTCCTTGACCTGAGCGATGAACTGGGCATGTTAAATCAGATTGAATTCGCTCCGCAATATACCTTTAAGAACGGTAAGAAAGAATTCACTCTCGACTTGAAATTGATAGAAAAAACCGTCAAAACACTCGGCTGGCATCCTTCCGTTTTCGCGTTCTGCCTGGGCAATGAAATACATAACTCCGGCGAAATAGACATAGTGAAAGAGGCCGTGAAAATAATAAGGGAAAATTCGCCGTGTTCTCTCCTCCTCGACAGTTGCGGCTGGGGAGAAGCTGACAGGACAACAACTGATTTTCTCAGTCAGCACATAGCCTATTTTTTCCCTTTCGGAAATCATATTGAGATGTTTAACAACCGGGACTGCTTTGACCTTAACGGCTCCATTAAAAAAGTTGAAATGAATGGAGAAGAAAAGCAGGGAAGCGCAACTCTGAAATTCAGGAGAAACCTTCATCCCGTAAAGCCCACCCTGGCGCATGAAGCACTGCATTACACCTCCCTGCCCGACCTGAAATCGCTCAGGCGCAAAATGAAAACGGCCTCATGCGGGATACCATGGTGGATGGACGTTGTAGAAAAAATCGCGAAAGAAAAAGGCTTATGGCCCAATTGGGAGAATTACAGAAAAGCCTCAGAGCATTTTAAAAAGATATGCTTGAAGGAAGCCCTCGAAAGACTCCGTCTGAGCCCCTGGCTTGAAGGTTATCAGATGCTGCAACTGGCCGATGCGAATTATTATGAAAACCAGAATGGCATAATAGACTGTTTTGACGACGTGAAAGAAGTATTCAGGCCCGTTTTCAAGGCTCTGAACGGCGACTTCGCTATACTTGCCGATTTCAGAAAAAAATGCTTTACAAGCGGCAGTCCCTTTGATGTCAAAGTCTATTCTTCCAACTATTCCGAAGCCGATTATCTTGATTTCAAGCTGAAAGTCTTCAGGAAAGAAGACAAGCGCGTCATGATGAAGAAAGATTTTAAAAACGTCTTTGTCGCAAAGCAGGGCTTGAATGAAATAATGAATTTGCAATTGACCTTGAATGATAAACGCGCATCTCAATATGTCATGGAAATAAGCGCGTACAGGAATAATAAAATTTTCTCTTCCAACAACTGGGATTTATGGATCTTCCCCGAAGTAAACCATGAGAAAATAATTGATTTCATCAATACTTCTCCCAAAGTAACAGGAAAAATTGACAACGGTATTATTGAGAAGTTGAAAAAGGGAGCTTCATATCTCTACATTTTTGATCCGTCAGTAAAACTGGAGAAATCCGGACTGCCTCTGGTGAAAGACCGCTTCAAGCCTGTGATATGGGACAGAGGCCATCAGATGGGCGGCATCCTGAGAAAACACCATATTAATGACAAATTCCCCAACAGCGGTCTGCTTGACTTCCAATTCTACAATCTTGTTGAATCGGGGGCGAAAATCACCATCGACAATCTCCCGGGCGTCTCCCCCATAATAGAGGGAATAGACAAAGCCGCGCGTGATAGAATGGATTCGCTCATATTCGGAAAAGGCGAATTCCAGCCGCAATATACAATGCGCAAGTTCGCTTACCTTTTTGAAATGAAAGTCGGCAAGGGAAAAATACTCTTCTGTTCTTTCACTCTCAATAAGGACAATATCAGGAAAAATCCCGAAGTCGCTTATTTCGCCGAGAAACTCATTGAGTACTTCAATTCCAAGTCATTCAAACCCGGGTTCACGTTGAACCCTGATGATTTCGCCAAGTGGTCGTCAGCATCTAAAAAAGACGTGAACATAGAACCGGTAATGAACGTTTACTGGGAAGAAGACCTCTTTCCCGTGGAAACCACCCTCTGGTGGGAAAAAGCCGGCGTTGACATAACCAAACTCAAACACTGAAAAACTCAGCAGTTTTCCCGAACAATACGGCACGGCATTTCAGGCAAATGCCGTGCTTTTTAACTTCAGCAACCTTCAACCTTCAGTTTAAGATTTTTTCGCTCGCCCTATTGACAAAGAGATTCTTTTGATTTATAATTAGACTGTAGCATAAATATACAACAGTTAGATTATATATGAATATCAGGAAAACAAGAAGCTTACATATCGCGCCACTGAAAGTCAACAGGGCGTCTCCGTCTCCTGTATATCAGCAGATATCCGCTCAATTGAAAAAAGAGTTGATGCTTGGGGGATACAAGGAAGGCGACAGATTTTTTTCATACAGAAAACTGGGAGATATCTACGGAATAGAATTAAGAACAGCCGCGGAAGCCGTTGATTTGCTGATAAAGGAGAAATTTCTAGTAAAAAAACGCGCGAGCGGCACCTATGTGGGTAATTTAAATAACGCGGTTAAGAACGGGACTTTTACGGGAAATATTTGGTACGTATTGATTGGCACTGAAACTTTTGACCATCCTTATTATTTCAGACTGCTCAAAAGCATAGAGAGAAAAATAGATCCCAGCGGACTTAAGCTTATAGTCGGAATAAAAGAGTCCTTTGATAAGTTTTCCTCATGGTTCACCCCATTACAGGGCGATGGAGTAATCCTCACGGGAGATATTGACAATAAAGCTTTTTTGAAATCCGTGAGCAAACGCATTGACGGGCGTCTGATAACTTTGGGCGCTTACAGCCACACAGACAGTATTGCCAATGTTTCTGTGGATATTGAAGGCGGCATATTGAAAGCCCTTGAAAAAGTCGCGCCTTTAAATATTAAATCTTTTGCCGTAATTGCGGGAAGACGCGGGAAACATGTTACCTCTTCAATCATCAATGCCGCAAATTCATTTGCCGCGAAAAACAAGCTCAGAATAACAGGTTTTTATACAGAAGAAAAGGAAGACGGCTGGGAAGGGATGAATTCATTAAAAGGAAATTTACCCGATTGCGTCATAGCCACGGAACCGGCATTTTTCGGGGTCTGCCGTTATGCGATGGAGAACAACATAAAGTGTCCCGAAAATCTGAAAATCATCAGATACGGCAAAGAGCCTTCAAACAGAATTTACGATGATTTTTCGTCTATTGACATTTGTTCCGACACCGAACTCATGGGCCAAAAAGCCGTTGAAATGCTCCTGTCCGGAAAAACGGATAAAATAGAAATGAAACTGGAAGTCTGTTGACAAAATAAGAGAAAGGTATCAGCTATGACAGTAAATTCAATTTGCAGATTCTGTATTTTCACCGGAGCGACTCTGTGGCTGTTATGTTCATCAATCCTGATGGCTTCAGATAAAATTGAAATTGTTAAAGATAAAACCCCAATGGCTGACATTATCATTATGGAAAACGCGCCGGGAAGCATACGTCTCGCGGCAAAGGAACTTCAGGAATACATCAAAAAGATATCGGGGGCAGAACTGACAGTCGGCGATAAAGAAAACAGCGGTAAAAAATATCATATATATGTTGGAGAAAGCCCTTTCACTAAGAAACTTAATTTTTCTACAACTGATTTGAAGATTGACGGTTTCAAAATTCTTTCCGGGAACAATTGGCTTATTCTAGCGGGAAGGGATTACCTAGGAAAACCGATTTTTTTTCCTCCCGGAAATAACTCAAGGGAGGCGCAGAAAGATTTATTGAAGAAATGGCAGAATTTCGCAGGTGAAAAGTGGAATTTTTCCTCACTGGTTTCTTATAAATTCTATAACAAAGAACTCGACTTGGGAACAACAGGAGAGACAGGAACGCTTTTTGCTGTATATGACTTTCTGGAAATGCTTGGCGTTCGTTGGTACATGCCCTACGAAGATGGGACTGTAGTACCGGAAATGAAAGATATTCATATAGCTGAAAATCTTAATATTAGAAAGGAACCTGTTTTTGAATTAAGGGATTTTACTTTTATATATCCGCATGAGGACAAGGAGGGGCTTTTATGGTACAAACGTCTGAAACTTGGGAGACCATATATTTTCTGGTGTTGCCATTCGATAAATCTAGTAACTCAATTCCAGAAAGAAACTCATCCCGAATATTTTGCGACCATAAACGGAAAACTTGATCTTGACGGCTGTAAAGGCTTCGGCAGGCCGCGCCTCGGCAGCCCTGAACTCAAACAGGCAATGATTAAATACGCTCAGATGTTTTTCAAGGCCTATCCTGAACAACAGTTCTTTTCAGTCTTTCCTCCGGATTCATTCAGCATGATGTGCGAAAAGGACGTCGCCGCAGGCATGGAAACGCCGGAAAGAGGCAACCGCGGCAAGATGTCGGATTATATATGGGGCTTCGTCAATGACGTGGCAAAAGAAATAGAAAAATCCAATCCCGGGAAATATGTAACATGCGGTGCCTATTCAGGAGCATTCCTGCCTCCCTTGAAAATTGATAAACTCAATAAAAATGTTTCCGTGACACTCTGCCGCACTCTCATTGACGGATGGAACCCTGAAAGTCTTAAGGAAAGAAAAGATGTCGTCGAGGAATGGCTGAAAAAAATAAGCTCCGGCAGTTTCTACATATGGGACTACTATCTTTATCACAGGGACAAGGACATGCCCGGAGTGCCTGTTGTTTTTCTAAAACTGATGCAGGACGAAGCGCGTGAGCTTGCCGGAAAATGCAAGGGCAAATTCATAGAGGCCACAAGGTCTCAGGGCAAAATAGCTTACCCGGGCCTTAACCACCTTACATATTATATACAATCCAAGCTTTACTGGGACGTAAATCTTGACATGAACAAACTTCTTGATGAGTACTGTGAAAAATTCCACGGCCCGGCAAAAGATGAAATGAAGAAATTCTTCACTACCGCTGAAGAAATATGGATGAGACCTGAAGCTAGAAAGATATCCAAAGTCGGGGGCTTCCTGAAAAAAGAAGATGTTAAAAAATATTTTGAAATTCTTGATGCAGCGTTGAAAAAAGCCGGAGAAAATAATGTTTACGCCAGAAGAATTTCCATGATAAAAAAGGAATGCCGGCCCATGAAAGAATTCTTTGACAAACTGGAACGCACCGGCGGCAATATCAAGGCCATGCACATCAGCGAAAAACCCGCCATCAACGGAATACTCGATGAAAAGGCATGGAATGAAAATGTCATAACATATAAAATGAAAACAGTGGACAAATCCAAACAGCCGGAAAATGAAACCATTGTGAAACTGCGCTGGCTTATGCCCGCAAGAGGACTTCTCATAGGTGTGGAATGCAAAGACAGAAACATGAAAAATATAAAGGCCCAGAATAATAAAAAAGATTCCAGTGACATATTCAAGGATGACGTCATTGAAATATATCTTGAAACGCAAAATGTATCTTATTACAAAATCGTAATAAATCCCAATGGGGCTGTCTATGATGAATGCACCGGCTATGGAGAAGGCGGCCTGGACTGGGATTCAAAAGCGGAAGTGGCGATAACGCGCAACGAAGATTCCTGGTACGCCGAAATCTTCATTCCCCTCAGCTCCATGAAGGGCAATGTCCCGTCCGAGGCTTATCCCTGGGGCATCAATATATGCCGTACAAGTAGCGGGGAGAAAGAAACAGAGTTGAGCGCGATATGTCCAACGGGAAAGAAACAATTTCTTGATTTGCAGAAAATGGGAAATATGTTTTTGAAATAGGAGGAATGTAATTTGAAAATAAAAGGCGGAAAAACGCATTTTACGCTCGTCGAGCTCCTGGTTGTGATAGTTATAATAGTCATACTTATATCAATCTTGCTGCCCGGATTGCAAAGCGCAAGAGAGACAGGCAGAAGGATAAAATGCGCAAACAATCTGAAACAGATATCTCCGGGAATAGGAATGTACGTTTCTGATTTCAATGATTATCTCATTCCTTTTGCTACCCCGGGATGGTGCGCCGCTTCTGGAAAAAGTACTGACAGTATGCTCTGTGATTACCTTGGGCTCAGCACATTCCGGAATATTAAATTTTGTCCTTCGCTTGTAAGTCAATGTACATCATGGTGGGACAGCAATAATAATAATTACGCCAATTATGTCATGAATTGCAATATCAGCGGAGATCCGATAACAGGTGTGGATACGGGAACACGACACAGAGCAATAATTTTCAAAATCATGTGGGTCAAACAGCCCTCCTCCACATTTCAGCTTGCCGAGGCGTTGTTTCATGAGACCAATAAATATAATTACGCTTATCAGTTGGACCATGCCATGCTCGCTGGCCCCAGAAGAATAAACAAAAACCATAACAACTCAATGAATGTACTCTATGTTGACGGACATGTCTCAGGTCTCAGCAAATATATGCAGTCGACAACAGAGGCACAAACATTTTTCGCATGGAATGATATTGCGAGATAAATAACCAAAGGCACAATATGCAGGTTACAGTTGAGAAAATCGATGTAAATACTGTTCTGATTGATGTGGATGGGACTATAACGGGTAAAAAAGAAGACGCGGGGATTATAAATCCGCTGGAGCATCTGCTAAACCTTGTTATGGAGAAAAAAGGTGTTTCGCAAAAAGAAGCATTACAGGAAATATCAGAGGCGGGAAATCCTGAAACTACATGTCTGTTCAATCTTCTGAGAACGCTGGATGTCAGCAGGGAAGAACTATGGGAACGTCTCAGAAATGATGTAGTCAAGAATATTGAAATACCGGAAGACGCGTCTTTTTTCATAAAAAGCCTCAGGGAGAAAAAAATAAAACTTTATTCAGCCACCACTAATTCCAGAATGATAACCCTGCTCAAATTATCAGCTGGAGGATTGGGAGACATTAACGGCTCTCCGTATTTTGCCGGATATTTCGGAGGAGATGCTTTTAACGACCCCCAAGGAAAGTATTCAGAAAAATTTTTTCCGTCAATTCTAAAACACGGCAATTTTGATCCTGAAAAAACAATGATGGTAGGGGATAATGAGAAATGCGATCTACTCCCCGCCCTTAAATCAGGCATCAGAAGCGTTGTAATCATAAACAGAAAACAAAAAGAATCTTTGATATATAAAAATGGCGGTATATATGTGAACTCACTGAGAATTCTGTGCGATATGATTTAACTATAACAAGATGGAATGTTATGAATAATAATCAAATGTGTTTTTGTACTTCAAGAGATAAAAAAATCTTTTGGGGATTTCTTTTTACTCTCGTTGAACTCCTCGTTACAATAGCAATAATAGCAATATTAGCCAGTATGCTTCTACCATCCTTGAAAACAGCTAAAGATACTTGCAAAAAAATCTCCTGTCAGGGAAAATTAAAACAATGGGCCGAAGCAGTACACATGTATTGTGATGACTGGAATGGATATTTCCCTAATTCGGATTTTTGGCCGACAACACTGGAAGAATACACAGGGGCCACTAACAATCTCTATCCGCACAGAGCAAAATATAACAAAATGCGCCTTTGCCCTTCAGCCCAAATACTTGACGATTCTGTAAGCACCACAGATTCTCAATATGGACATTATGCCGTCAACTCTAACTTTACAGGTGACAGGGTAAAACTAGTATGGACAGTAAAAATGAATATGATTACAAGTCCCAGTGAAAAGATTTTTATGGCTGATGGAAATAATGCCTTTTTCGACTGGCTGGTTATGGACAGATATGAAGCAAGACACGCCAATGGTGCAAATAATATGTGGGTTGATGGACATGTAAACTGGACGAAAAAAATAGATGTAACCGCAGCATTACTTGGTATTCCAGGACATGCAAGAGGAGGAATGTAAATGAAGAAAAATTACAAATGTTATTGGGGACATATCTCTGCTGTATTCTGCATTATTTCATCAATGCTTTATTCAGCGGAAGTACCATTCAATGATTGGACGCTCATAACTGAAGATTCAACGGTCACGGAAACAGGAATGCTGAATTATTATGAAAATACTTTCTCGAATCGCGATTATAAGTATTTCTACATACCCAAAAAGTTTATTGGGGCAAAAATAACAAAAGGAAAAATTGACTGTAAGGAAAACAATATATTCACGATTACGAACTTACCGCTCAAGGGAAGTTTTTACATTGTTCCAGACAAGCCCTATCTTCCCACCGCCGAAGCTGAAAAATTAACTGTGGAAGCAATCAAAAAAGACGGAACAAGGCAGGTCTTGCCTTTTTCAAAACTGCTGTATCAAAATGAAAAAATAGGATATGTTCTTAAAGGGAGAAATGGATATGCCAATGTACTCTGCACGTTGTATCATCTGGATTTTGAGAATATTGATAAAATCGTTGTCAACGCTGGAAAAAATGTCGGAAATATTTTCATAACTGAAGGAAAATCTGAAATTCCAAGTTTTCCTCCACGAATTTTAATGAAAGACACAAATAAAAACATATCAGCCATAATAATTCCCGAAAACGCTTCCGGTGTTGCCGAATTTGCATCAAAAGAATTACAGTCTTATATAGAGAAAGTAACAAATAAACGAATTCCTATAATCAGCGAATCCAAACACACAGGTACGGAACCCGCAATATATATCGGGGCAAACAGTATTTTGGAGAAATATGGCCTGAACAAAAACAAACTTAAAAAACTGATACCAGAAGAAGGATTCATCATTAAATCCATACCGGAAGGCCTGATAATAGTCGGACATGACAGTGTATTGTGGAAAGCTGAGCTTTTTGAAAAGAAACTTCATGATGCCGCAGAAATTATTGATGTCGAAAGAATAGCCGGCCCATATTACGGGACTCTTTATGGAGTGTATTCATTTTTGGAGGACTTTGCCGGAGTCGGATGGTTTTTTCCCGGTCCTCTGGGAGAGGTAGTTCCTGAAAACCGCAATATAGAAATACCTGCCATTGACAGAATTGAAAGACCTGATTTTTCGATGAGAAATGTTTCCGATCTGAGTTTGACTTCGATAAGGGAAATAAAACTTCCTGAATATTCCGGGAATTTTTATGAGGAAGTCAGACGAAATTATCCTCTTCACATGCGCTTTCAGTTCAACATGAAATATTTCTTTTGTCATTCCATGGTCTTTTGGGGTGAACTGTTTGGGAAAGAACATCCGGAATATTTCGCTCTTGTAAAGGGCAAAAGGAGTAATGACTGGGACAATTCACCTGGTACAGAAAAAGGCATTCCCGGAGGAGTCCACCGCAGTTTCTGCTGGGCAAACCCAGCCATGATAAAAAGGCAAATAGATGAAACCAGACTCTTTTTTTCGAGTGAAAAAGAATGGTTTGGGAGATTCCCATGGCGCAGAACGCCTAGAATAGCATATCCGGTTATAATGAATGATGGCATTCAGGATTTCTGCGAATGTGAATACTGCCGGAAATATTTTTCTCCTGAGACCCCTTACAGGGCGTCCCTTTCAGACCTTTACGCATACCACTTGAATGAAATTGCAAAAAATATTAAAAAAGAATTTCCAGAAAAATATGTTGCAGGAATCGCTTATGGAGCAACTGTACTTCCTCCTGAAAAAATAAAAGTAGAAAACAACGTCGTTTATGGCCTTGCATCCACCGCACAATTTCTTTTTGCCCTCTATAATACCGGGACTAAAAAATGGAATGAAGAATGGATTAATTCATGGACCCAGAAAGCTAAAATTGCCGGGCTCTGGCTCTACATAGAAAGATTAAGAAGTAATTATAACCATCTCCCAATGGTACTTGCACATGCCATGGCTGATGAAATTAAATCCAGAAAAGGGAAAATTGACGGATACTTTCTTCAACTTGGAAAAACTGATATGTTCAGCGCATTGGAAATATATCTTTACAGCAGATTGCTTTGGAATGCTAAACGCAGTACCGAAACTGAAATTGACAGATTCATGGTCAGCCTCTTCGGTCCGGCGGCAAAACCTGTGAAAAATGTTTATTCCCACCTTGAAGAACTATGGCAAAATGAAATGAAAGATTTCCAACCCGGACCTGATAAAACAGGCCTCCCAATACCGGACTGGAAAATGTATCCCGTAAAACGCCTTTATAAAAATGTTTTCACCCCTGAAAAAATAAAACCAGCAATTGATTTTCTTGAGGAAGCAATAGCAATGCTTCCAGTAAGGGAAAGAGATATCGTTTTATGTACTGAACAATTCAAGAGACACGAGCGGGTTAAACGTCTTAGGGATTAACCCGCTATGGCATATGCTGAAAGCACCAGAGAAAATAATTAATCCGTTAATAATAGATCAGGAACATAAATTATGAAAAAATATGGAATGTCTATCATACCATAAGTATTATTCTACTCCAGAAACACCGTAACAATTGCCAGAAATAAGATATAATTCAACTCTAAAATAAAAGGTTTTATATGCCGGGCAAAGAACATGACATAATAACGGAAAACGCGATAAAGCTCCTGCCGGACTGGCAGAAAAAAATCATAGAGAATGAAACTGGAAAGATGGTAAAAGAATACTGCCATTATCCCGACTGGTATTTCTGGCAATGCACGGAATATCATAAAGCCGCCCTGCCCTATCATTTTGAAACGGACGGGATTCAATTTCATTACATACCCGATACACCGATTATTCAGCATTACAGGTATTATAAAATTTCAGAAAACGGAAAAAAGCTTGAACTCCTGCCCGGCGAGGAAAACAAAAACTGGAAGCACGCTTCCGCAGGTTTCAGATACTATATCGAAAAGAGCATATCTTCATTCAAAGAAGAAAAAATAAAAGACGCGTGTTCATTTATGGGATGCCTGTTGCACATGCTTGAGGATTACGGGTTCGGTCTTCACAGCATGGAGGGACCTTACGGGACAGATTTATTTGTGATGGACAGGCTTTTTCCCGAAGCGGATTCTTTTGAGAAATTCCCAAGCAATATGTTGAAGGCAACAGAATTTGATAAAGAAATGCTGAGAGCTTACAGCCCTTCCCTGCTCGGATATAAGATTGATGAAATGATATTTCATCTTTATACACGTTATGTTCAGACTACATGTTCAGCGAGGAGGCTCTCTTTCCAGATAGTTAATAACAGGTACTATTTCCCGGAAAAAGATAACAAAGCGCTCTTTGACAGGATGTACAGAAATATAATTTCCCTTTGCGCTGATTTACTCTTTACAGTTTTCTGTGCCGCGTCCGGACGCTTTGAAGGAATGAATGAACATCTCAAAGAAGTCTTTCTTTCAGACATGGAACCTGTTTCAAGGCCGTGGGGGCTTTCTCATTACCGCTTTGTCACAATGCTCAGAGATAAGGCCATGAACAATGAAAAAAAGTTCGTCCCGCTTCAGACTATTGTAATGAATAATGGGAAAACAGAAAATATTACTTTCGAAAAAGGCATAGGGATGGGAAGCCATTATAACGCTGAACTGCTCTATGAACTCCCGAGAAATACTTATGAGGAACTGAGTTTTCACATAGGTTTTTTTCATGAGCGCATTAGCCATGGAAACCTTGAAATCGACTTTATGAACAATGGTGAAAAATCTTACGGTATTACACTTTCTGAAGAACATCCGTCGGAAAAAATAACGATACATTCGCCGTCAGGCCGTTGCGGACTGATTATAAGAAACGGTAAAGGTATGGCCGGGCCTCATATAGTCATAGGAAACCCGATACTGAAAAAACATTGACGAAATTATGGAAGCTCAAGCTTGCTGAATACATAGTCAATAGTTTTATCGTCAGGCGCGACAACGCAATGTCCATGGAGAGACCAGCGCTTTTTACTGCCGGGGGATAAATCGTAAAAACGTTCGTTCACCTCCATCGTCAGGTCTTCACCTGTCGCCAGTCTCGCGGCAAAACCGCATTTACTTACAATCGCCAGGCCTGCCGCGATATCCCATATTTTAACAGTGCCAACGTAAGCAAGGAGTCTGCCGACTACAAGATACGACATCGAGTAAACGCAGCAGCACAGGGAAAGCACGGGGTTATATCCAAGAAATTTGCCCTCTTTGGTTATTTTCTGCGAAACGCTTATCAGCGCGCCGTCATCAAGAGGCCTTTTCCTCGGAATAAGCGGGGCCAGAGAGCTGAAGTCCCATGAATTTCCTCTTCTTTCGGCTACCGCATAAAAGACTTTGTCTCCGTCTGTGATGAAGAGTTCTCCGGTAGGAGGCAGAAAAATAGCGCCTTCAAGTATCACGGACTTCTTCATCATCGCGATGGAAATTCCCCAGAGCGGAACATGATTTGAATAAGGTGCCGTGCCGTCTATCGGATCTATCACCCATGCTGTACCTTCAAGCGCGCTCTTTATGTAGTTTTCGTCCCTTGATGAAGATGTTTCCTCTCCTATCATGTAAACGCCCTCATCCGGCCGGTCAAAGTGTTCGCCAAGCATTTTTTCTATAGCTTTATCGGCGGCCGTAACGACAGAATGGTCTTTCTTGAATTCACAGGGCGGGTCATCATAGTATTCAAGAGCGATGGCGCCACATCTGCCCAAGAGGTCAATCAGTTCTTCAATATCCCAATCCTTCATGATATATCTCCGGTAAATATTTGCAAAAACGATATAAAGCAATCTATTACGTTTAGATAATATTGACAAGAGGGACTACGCTCTTTTTATGCTTAAAAAACTTCTGCCATACATTTTTTCAATCATAATCTGCAATACTATTTTCGCTCAGTCCCTGACTCCGCCGCTTCCCGTAAAAGAATCCACCGAGGGATATCTGAATACCAGCGCTAAAGAAATCCAGCTTACCCCGTCAGTAAAGAATTTTTTCATTACACAACAATCGGAGCTGCCTGTTTACGAAGATACCCCTTCCTACATTGTCGTCTTATATGAAAAAGACGATGGCTCACTCTTATTTAAAATCCCCAAAGTGATACGCTACGTATCCCTGATGCTCATGACGGATAACAGCAAAAAAGTACTTTTCCGCGGAGCGATGGAGGCCGATACCATTCCTATTAAAATTTCAGCCGGCGAAGAACTACCTGTTGACCGGATCCTTGATGACGGTTACATCGTTTTTTTAAAGAGGAACAATCTGCTCTTCAAGGTTTATGTAAGCAAAAGTGAAACTGGAATATCCTTCAGTAAAAAGAACAGATTCGATAAATACGCGGAGGAACAGAAAAAGAAAAATCTATATTATTATAAAGGTGAATGGATATCGAAAGAAAAACTGGACGAAATAAAAAAAGAAGCGGAACTCCAGGAAGCAAAACGAAAAGACAAACTGAAAAATGTCAAGGCCGCCGCCGAAGAAGGATACATGGTACTGAAAAATTCAGAGATACTGGAAGGCAGATTCAACGGCATCGCTAAAGACCAGATACTTTTCAACGCCGGAGGTTTTGAACGCTGGATAAAACTTGACGAGACAGCAGATGGAATGAATACAGCCCAAATTGTAAGCATCGGCAAAATCTTCTCCGCAGGAAAAATGCTTGAAAAAGCAAATGCTCTGTATGTAAATAATGAATTGGGCCAAGCCATGCGCTTCGCGACCAAATGCAATAACCTGCTTAAAGAAATACAGGACAACTCAAATCCCGATTTGAAAGCAAAACTCAAGGCGGCAGAAAACCTTTCAGACAAAATAATGAAAACGCTCAAAGCTGAAAATAAATCCTTATACAACTATCAGGTTTTCAAGACGGATGAACTGAATTATCATCTGAATGAAAAACATATCCTTTTCAGAAACTCAATATGGCTGAAACCCGAACAACTGTGTATTCGCTGCAACGGCTCCGGCTTGATAGACTGTCCCGTCTGCAACGGACTTGGATATATTTCAAAGCACTGTCCCAATTGTAAAAACGGATTTGTTCAGTGTACCATCTGCGAAGGACGCGGCTGGCGTTCATGCCCCCAATGCAACGGCAATGGGTATATAATGAAGAAATGCGGCAAATGCAACGGTTCCGGCTATGTTTCAGTCACGTCCCTGGGCGGTTATTACCGTCCCTATCGTCCCGTGGTATCTCCGGGAGTCATTGCCACCAGCGGAGGCATCGTAGTTAATATTCCTCCAACATGTTATTATCCTTCGTATTATTATAATGATTTCAGCTACAGGAGGGTGAAATGCGACATCTGCGGCGGTACTGGCCAGATGCAGGTTACATGCCCCAAATGCAATGGTTCCGGCAGACTCCCCTGTCCCAAAGTACAGATATGCCCTGTCTGCGGAGGCAAAACCATAATAAATTCCGTATGCAACGAATGCCACGGAAAGAAAAAAATCAGCTGTCCCGACTGCGAAGGAAAAGGCTATCACGGCAAAGCACAGCAGTTTCCGCCCACCCAAAAGAATAATGTTGAAAACCAGCCGCCAGGAAAAGGAACGGAAAAAATGTCAGTTCCCTGATCTTCTATTTGTCAGGCAACTTTTTAGAAAGGCTAATATGTACAGACTTTTTACAGCTATAGATATACCTGATGATATACTTGATTATATCTGTTCTTTTCAGAAAAAAATGCCATCCCTGAAATGGTGCAGAAAGGAACAGATGCACCTGACGCTTAACTTCATAGGAAATGCCGATGAAAAGCTTTTTCTGAAGATAAAGAAAGAACTCGCTTCCCTGACTTACGACAAGCTTAAAATCTCTCTGGGCGGGACGGGCTTCTTTCCCGGAACGAAAAACCCTTCGATATTCTGGCTGGATATAAAGCAATCATCAGAACTTGGCAATTTGCAGAAGAAAATTGAAAACATTCTGTCCGGCCTCGGCATCAAACCTGAAGCAAGGGAATTTAAAGCCCATCTGACTCTTCTGCGAATAAAGGATCGTAATTTTCTCAACGTGGAAAAATTGTCCGCCCTTTACTCCGCCTTTGAAATCAAAAGCTTTATTCCTGAAGCTTTCGTATTATATTCAAGCAAACTGACACCCAATGGCCCCATATATACGAAAGAAGCCAGCTATTCGAATAAAAATATTCATTTTGATGAACTGTAATATCCTCCGGTCAGATCGCTGTCGGATATTCCGAAAACTTTTGCCATCTGCGCGCAATAAGTATTAATGCCGTGGACATCGGCGCCGAGATTTATAAAGTCATAGCCCATGTCCAGTATCTGTTTGTAATTCGCTGGACTCGCGACTGTACCTGCAAATTTGCCATGTTTGTGCGCGGTCTCAACAATAAGCTTCCTCACCTTCGCCACTTCAGGATGTTCAAGCTCTCCGGGAACACCTATCGCCAAGCTGTAATCGCCGGGGCCGAAAAAGAGCATTTCATATCCTTCCAGAGCCGCTATCGCGTCGAGTTCCGGCAACGGTTCCGGGTCTTCTATCTGGAATATCACAAAGCGTTCCGCGTTGGCCTGTTTTATATATTCGGTAAAGGGAATATTACAGTAAGCCCCGTCCGCGTTTCCTCCATCAGCGGGACGTCTGCCGATTGGTGGAAAACGTGTCATCCATATTACTTTTTTCGCGTCTTCAAGGCTCATTATGTGCGGCACCATTATGCCTGTGGCGTCCATTTCAAGCGGTCGCACATAGTCGCTGTAACTTCCCCTTGAAACTCTGCAAAGCAGGTCAACATCGTAAATTTTCGTTGCCATGACTGCGTTTTCTATTACGGAAAAATCATTGGGAACATGCTCCATGCACGTCCACAGGCAATCGAAACCATGGGACGCCGCTATCTGATAAGCACGCGAATCTGCAAGGTTCATCTTGAAGGAATTTGCCGTCTTGCCCGCTCTTAATTTTTTGAGAACTTTACTCGGTCTCATCATCGCTTTCATCATCATCTCCTGTGATTATTTTCAAATATAGAAATCGTTTATGGAAAGAGAATATCCCCTTATCTGTCCTTTCGGAGCGTCATCGATAATATAGTTCACCACATATATTTCACTGTCAGAAAACTGTACCCATCCTGTATATCCGGTGTCCGGGGCTTTCGCCCTGTCATAATCAAGAGGCATTATCCGCAGCGCGACTTTGGAAGTCTCCGCAAGCGCGCTTTCTGTTCCGGCAATAACGGCAAATGTTGTCTGGTAACGTTTTCCGGGAAGCGGAAACGGAGCGGCTTCCGGGCAGTAACGGCAGGTCAAAAGCAATTCTCCGCTTTTAAGTTTTCCCGCAACAGGACGATGGCAACCCGGTATAGGGTACTCGTACAATTTGCTCCATGTCCTGCCGCCGTCTTCCGATATCGACTTATAGGCCGGACGGCCGAGATGTGAATTTTCCCTCATGAAACAGACAAGCGTAGAGGCAGATATTTCGATTATTGAACCTTCGCAGAGTTTTAACTTATTTGATTCCGCTATAATGAAAGGCCCTTCCCATGTTTTGCCTTTGTCTTTTGAAAGCCAGCAGCGCTGCGTCCATGTCCCGGTCTTTCCATCGCAGTTATGGGCGCCGATAATCCAGTCTCCGTTTTCCAATTCCGCAAGCTTGTCCGGGACTATCCCGAAAACACCATTCATTTTGAAAGGCCCTTCCCATGAATCCCCGTCATCCGAACTGTACCAGATGTGATTGGTGAGATTTTCCAATACCCGGCTGTTTTCGCCTTCGCGTATGAAATCGGCGACGACGGCAAGCCTCCCGTCCCTGAGCTGTGTTATTCTCGCACAGTTCCAGTATGCTTTTTTATCATGCGCCGCTTCGGAAATGCCTCGTTTTCCCGTCCATGTGCGGCCTCTGTCGTCCGAGCTTGCGCATACAATCCTTGTATAAGCTCTGTCGCCGTGGCTGGTGCATTCCGAGAAAACACATACCAGTTTTCCCGACGGTGTCAAAGCCACATCAGGCCACGCGTGATATATGCCGTCATCACGAGATATTGTAAATTTCTCAATCATTAAAATATCCCTTAAAAAGATTATTTTTAATTTGTACTACAATAGTATAATACTTTGTTTTGACAAAGTCAATACTTCATGCTAGATTTAATGATAATTTTAAGGAGACGAACAGTGAGTTTTAATAAAATCGACCGGAAGACGGTAACGCAATCGGTCATAGAATCCATACAGCAGTATATCATAAAAAATAAGCTCAAACAGGGCGACCCGCTTCCAGCGGAGCAGGAGCTTTCCGAAACCTTGAATGTCAGCAGAAATATATTGAGGGAGGCTTTAAGGCATTTCAGAACACTGGGTATCATTTCATCCAGGCCGCGGATAGGGCTGAGAATAGAAAGGCTGATACCGGAAGATCCTTTCCGCTGTTATCTGCCGTACATAATATCGGATAAAAAAAGGATTGAAGAAATAAAACAGCTCCGGCTCATCCTGGAAACAGGAATGGTTTTCGATATAATAGCAAACGCTAAAACAGAAGATATCGAGTTTCTCGAAAACACAGCCAATGCCATGAAGAAAGCAGATTATCATGAACAGGTTTCTCTGGACAGGGAATTTCATAAGCGCCTGCTTGAAATCACCGGCAATGAACTGCTAATCTCTCTTCAGACGCTGACGGTGGAATATTTTGAGTTATCAATGAAAAGCGGCTCAAAAAAATTCAGGAGCAAAAAGAAATCACAGATAGTGGCGGAACATCTCGAAATAACTGAAGCGATTCGAGTGAAAGACGAGAACTCTCTCCGTAAATTCATTCGTAAACACTACGACTTCTGAAATGAAAAATAAAATCCCGCGAATCCATGACATTTTATATAAACGCTACGGCCCCCAGCACTGGTGGCCCGGCGATACTCCCTGGGAAATATGCGTCGGCGCGGTATTGACCCAGAACACAAATTGGGGAAATGTTGAAAAGGCCATTTTACGACTGAAAAAAATCAACTGTCTCTGTCCCCGTAAGATAATCTCAATGCCCCGCGCTGACCTGGAAGAGGCAATACGTCCTTCAGGATATTACCGTCTGAAAGCGGGAAGACTGCTCGCCGTAACCGAATGGTGGCTGAAAAACGTCAGAGACAACATGCTCCATCCGAGCGAAAAAAAACTTTCATACTGGAGGGAATCAATTCTCGCGGTGAAAGGCGTCGGCCCGGAAACAGCAGACAGCATACTGCTCTACTCCTTCAATCTCCCGACATTCGTAATTGATGCCTATACTAAAAGGATAATGTCCCGTCACTTCGGCACAGCGGAAGACATCGACTATCATGAACTTCAAAAGCTTTTCCTGGATAATCTTCCTCATAAACCTGAGCTTTTCAACGAGTACCATGCTCTCTTAGTACGCATGGCAAAAGAGGATTGCAGAAAGCCCGGCTGCGGCCCCGGCTGTCCTCTGAAAAGACATAAACTAAATTGAGATTACAGCCGATCATTTTACTATAACACCGAGAGGGTTTTCATTTGAAATTTTTTCGGCGTCTTCAATATCTCTGGATTTTGTTTTTTTTATTCCATTGCTCAAAATGCTACTGAAGAATTCCTCTGAAGATGATCTTATATTTTCATAATTTTCTTCCAAGGCATCCATCTCATTTTCGAGTATTTCGGATTTGAGTTCAAGCATTTTCAGTCTGTTTTCCAAATCATTTTTTTCCAATTTAGCTTTTTTAAGCTTCTGAAAAGCCTCCCTGTATTGTACGATTGAAATATCAAGCTTTTTCTGATCTTCAGATGAAGCATCCTTCCTTTTTGCCTGAAGCTTGAGAAAATAAGCTTCAATTGATGCTTCCTTAATTAGAAATTCAAGCTCCAGATCAAGCATCTGCTTTCTGCATTCCGCCTCCGTTTTAATGACACGACGTTTTTCGGATAATGCCTTTGCTAAAAACGCCGTATTTTCATCAATTTTTTCGAGAAGTTCATTGAAGCGGACTGGATAATTTGTCTTTTCGATTTCAGGACAATTCTTTATTATTCCGTCCATAGCCTTACGTTTTTTCAACTTTTCCGAGTCGTTCCGGAGTTTTGAAAGAGAGGCTTTAAAAGTTATTTTCATATTGTTCAATTCTTTTTTCATGGAAACAAGTTCGGCATCCTCTTTTTTTTCGGTTTCGTCTGATTTCAAGGACATGCTTATTATCTTTTTTATGGTATCCTGAATATTACGCGCGATGCCTGCACATTCTTTCCAATTGTCTGTTTCCTTTATATCTTTGTTTTGAGTTTCAGGCTGATGAAGTTCAGCTTCGATTTGAAAGATATCAAGCCAGAGCAGATAAGCACTATCATAGGAATTTCCGGCATATTTCTGTTTTTTATCCGAGCTTAAATTGAGCCGGGCTGATATGTTTTTCAGATAAGCTTCGCAAAAAGCCTTGAATTCAGGAAGCAAAGGCGAGGTTTCAGGAAGATTACAAAGCATCGTCTTGTGCCGGGATTGCTTATCTTTTTTCTTTTCTGAGGAAAACTCGCGTTGCATCTGGAGAACACTTAAAGCTTTTGTCAATAAATCAACCCGCACACGTCCTGCTGATGCAATTGCCGGGTCACTGGCAAGATCAGATGCCCTTGAAATGATTTTGAGAGAATTCATGGAATAAACATCAATTCTTTTCTCCAGAACCTTGAGATATTCTTTATAGAAATCACTTTCCAGGCAAAGCGGATAGCGATTCGCCAAATTGCTTATATCACGGAAAATTCCATTTATCTTTGATAACTGCTGCATGAGCTTGTCATAACGCGTTGAAATCTCCCGGAAATCATCCTGGGAAAGATTCTTTTTTTCCGCGGATCCAAGTTCGGCAGTTCCGTCTTCAACTTTTTTTCTGATCTCCGGTATTTCAGGAGGCAAATTCAATCTACTTTTCTCAAAAGCCTTCTGCAAATTGTCAAGATAAACTTTTGAGTTCGATGATTTCTCGATAAGATTTTTCCGGTAAATATCATCCTGAGTAATGCCATGCAGGGAAAATCCGAAAAACAATAACGCCGAAAGAAAAATAAGACATTTCATAGGGGCCCCCCTCGTTAAATATTTTTCAGAAGATACAATTCCTCCTCCGAGTTTTCAATTAATCAGTCCATATATCTTAGAGAAACGGGAGTCAGGCCAGTTTTAGCTTTTATGAATTTTGTGAAATAGACGGGACTACTGAAACCTGTGCGGTAAGCGACTTCCTTTATGCTCAGGCGCTCGTCCTGCAGGAGGCTTATCGCTTTTCTCAGGCGTTTCTGCTGTATGTAATCTGAAGGTGAAATTCCAGTGTTTTTTATGAAAATCCGGTAAAGGTGTCCTCTGTGGATGTTCATTTCCGAGGCCAGGCGGCTGACGTCAAAGGAGGCATCGGAGAAATTTTTATCAATAAGCTTTAAGCTTCTCTTTATCAGAGTGGAAGTTTCAGTATCGCTGAGACCTGCGCCGGGGGCATTCAGGTTTTTTGAAACATCCAGCAGCAGTTTATACGCCAGAAGACTGGTTTTATATTCGTTTTCAATGTTGAAATTTTCTCTCAGGCCCTCAATCTCGCTCAGGATGTCCAGGCGCGGGCGGATGCCGTTCAGGGCTTTGCCGACGGGCAGTTTAAAAAGTGCCGGAAGCTTCGAGACCAAAGGGCCGCGGATTGTAATCCAGCGATGGTCCCAGGGGATTTCAAGAGGCTTATACTGGACACGGCTTCCCGCCGCGTGTATAAGGAGGTCATTTGAAACCGATACTACTTTTTTTCTGTCCAGCAGGTGAAGAACTTTACCGGAAATGGTCCATATCAATCCAACCCATTCGGTCTCCCTCACTGATGACGGGACCATATCTTCAGTAATCTGATGCCCGATTGTTCTTACTTCAAAGGGCAGAGTTAAAGACGATTTTAAATATGACAACATGTTACAAAATGACAATCAATGTTACACCATTAATATTTACAATGAACTGCCTGTACTATATAATGTAAAAATAGAAAAACATCCTATTCGAATCGAGAAAGGCAAAAATTATGGGCGAAATAACGACAGTATCAGGAAATTCAGCCAAACCGTGGACGCGCTGGTGGTGGATGGGAAACGCGGTCGAAGAAAAAGAACTGACCCGCCATCTGGAAACTTATTCGAAAGCCGGAATTGGCGGAGTTGAAATATCCTGCATTTACGGAGTGAAGGGAGAAGAAGGTTCATATATTGAATTTCTCAGTCCTCAATGGAGGCATCTTGTCCGGTATACGCTGAAAGAGGCGCAGAGGCTCGGGCTGGGCGTTGACATCACTTTAGGTTCGGGCTGGCCTTACGGAGGGCCTATGATTTCGGAAAAAAACGCGCCGAAAAGGATAAAGATAGAACGGCATGAAGACGGCAGTTTTTCATCAGAAGTTGAAGGCACAGGGCAACAGGTAAAACGTCCTGCACCAGGAGCTGAAGGACACGTCATGTGCCCTTACACTGAAAACGCATTGAAAGAATTTACTGACGCCTATAAAACATTTCTCTCTGAATTGGAAGAATATCCCCGCTGTTTCTTTTGTGATTCGTTTGAGGTGTATCAGGCGGATTGGACTGACGATCTGCCGGAAAAATTCAAAGAACTGAAAGGATATGACATCAGCGCCCATCTTGCGGAATTATCAGGAAAAGACTCTTCGGAAGCCGCTGAAAGGGTTTTCTGCGATTACCGGGAAACGCTCTTTCTCATGCTCCTTGAAAACTCAATAAAGCCCTGGGCAGACTGGGCGCATTCGCATAATGTAAAAGTCCGCTATCAGGCGCACGGGTCTCCGGGCAATCTACTGGACCTTTACGCGGCGGCGGACATACCGGAAACAGAGATTTTCGGGGGGAATAACTTTGATTTTCTCCCGGAACCGGCGGAAGGGATACGGGCCATCCCCGCATCCTGTCCTATCCTTAACAAATTCGCTTCATCCGCCGCGCATTTGACGGGAAAACGCCTAGCATCCTCGGAAACATTTACACTTCACAGGGAACATTTCTGCGGGACACTTGCGGAAATGAAGCCGGAACTTGACCAGTTATTTCTCTGCGGGATCAATCATATTTTTTTCCACGGAAGCACATACTCGCCATTGTCAGCAAAGCAGTGGCCGGGCTGGAAATTTTACGCGCCGACACATTTTGACATCAGCGATCCGCTCTGGCATGATCTTCCGGCAATGAACTCGTATATATGCCGCTGTCAGAATATTTTTCAGAACGCACGGATGGAAAATGAAATTCTGCTTTACTTCCCTTATCATGACATGGCATCAAAACCGGGAGAACGCCAGTTGAGATGTTCGACCCAGCTGGACCGCTGGCTTGACGGGACCCCGTTCGGCGAAACCGCTTTCATGCTCTGGGAAAACGGCTTTAGCGCCGACTACATCTCTGACAGGCTCCTCGAAAAAGCAAGTGTTATAGATGGTGTTATCAGGATAGCTGACGCACGTTATAAAATTCTGCTTATTCCCAAAACCGTGTTCATGCCTTCGGAAACCATAAAGAAACTGATTGAGCTCGCCGATAAGGGGGCTTCAATCATATTTTGTGACACCCTTCCGAAATCAACACCGGGATACTTCGGATCCGTTCACAAGTTTTCCGGCATGGAAACCGTGAACAACGCATCCCTCTGCGGCAGACTTTTAAAGATAATAAGCAGGCCATGTCCGCCGCCAATATCAGGCGGCATCAATACCGTTAAATTACGGACTGAAGACGGGAAACGTATTTATTTTGCGTCTAACCTTTCAGCTAAATCATTTGCAGGAGATTTCAAACTGGATTTCGATAGTGAAAAGACCCTGATTTTTGATCCTCTATCCAATCTGCGAGGATATCTGAATCCCGATAAACAGCGTTCAATACATATAGAACTCAAAGCAGGACAGTCATTATTCATAATAGAGACAGAGAGTCCTGACAAAACGCCGCAATGGCACTGGATGCATGAAAACAGAAAAAGCCTCCTCAAACAAAAGGGCGCATGGAAAATAGAGTTTATCGACGGCGGGGAAAAAATACCGGAAAAGGTAAATTTGGACACTCTTGTTTCATGGACGGAGTTTCCTGGACAGGAATATAAGGATTTTTCTGGAACCGCACGGTATTCAACAGAATTTGAATGGAATGAGAAAGACTGCGATGAGGCCATACTTCAGTTTGAAAAAGTCCATGAATCGGCGGTAATCAGGATAAACGGACATGAATGCGGAACCCTCTGGAGCCATCCCTTTGAACTGCGTGCCGGTAGATATCTCAAGCATGGGGTTAACAAGCTTGAGATTGATGTTACAAATGCCGCGACAAACCGGGTAGCCGCTCTGGACAGAGCTGGCGTAAGCTGGAAAATATTTCATGACATAAACATAATCAATCTGCAATATAAAGCATTTGACGCTTCCGGATGGGGCCCAAGGCCATCCGGCATAATCGGCAATATTTGGCTTTCCCCCTCCATGAAAAGGATGGCATTATGAACAGCATTTTTTCAAAAAAAATGAAATTTGAACATGGTCAAGCCGTTTCACCGCTGGAACTGAATGCCTGGCCCGGAAAGCATAATGGCACTTTCTACTGGTTGATTAGAAAAAGTTTCACATTGGACATTCTGCCGGAGAAGGCCATTATAAGCATAGCGGCAGACAGGCATTATGAAATATACATAAACTCAAAACGTATCATAAGCCAAAGAAATTATTTCAATGCCGACAAATACATTTTTAGTTTATGTCATGCCATAAAGGATGCGTTTGTCAGAGACGAAAACCTGATAGAAATACTCATAAGGACGGATGCTTTTAAAAATAAAAACTATATATATTTCCACCCCTTCGCATGGCTTGTGCTGGAAATGATTTATCCCGGAAATAAAAAATATATCGCGACAGACAGCACATGGGAACTCGCCATAATCGAAAACTGGCGCACTTTGAGAACCCTCGCAATAACCACGGCCCACGAAATAACAAAACTTCCTTCGCTTCCCGAATCGGGAATTATGGGAATACCCGGAAATCTGAAATTTTCATCCCCTGTCATCCTGCCCCCCTCTGCACTCCCGGAAATCTATGAATGGACGGACATTCCCAAAAGGAAAGATACGCATATTCCCAAAAGCGCCATATCATCGGGGACATGGAAAGCTGAAGCTGAAAGTCTTGCTTTCAATATCTCTGAAATTTTTACTGAAATAGATCAACGGGCTGTTCTAAAAGCATCATTTGACTGCGAGGAAAAAAAGACGATATCCATCGCCGCATCGGGGTTCTGCGCCTGCAAAGCCATATTCAACGGCGCCTGTGTCACGGAACGCAACGCGTTGCCAGGCAGAGACCTTATGCGTCAATATAATTATCTATCGCCGTTATGTAAAATCAATGCCGAAAAAGGCATGAACATTCTGGAATTTCATTTTGCCCCAGATCAAAGAGAATTTATGAAATTCAATGCAATGTACTCTGATAATCCGGAAGTGGCAGGACTCTGGTTCAGGACGATTATTCACAACTTCCCATCGAACAGTATCCAGTGGCACAATGGAGAAGGCAAGAAGCTCGTTCCTCACATTTTCAAGGGAGAAGTTCAGGACATGATAGGTTCAAAGGCCGTAAACGCCCCTCTGAAAAACCTGAAAGTTTCTTCGCCACCGTCAGGATTTACGTTAACGGGAATTGACAATCAATACGTGCTTTTTGATTTTGGGAAATTAAAGAAAGGGAAGCTCTCATTTAGAATTGACGCAGAGTCCCCGGGAAGGATTTACCTGGCTTACGGTTTCATGACGGAACACGGCGCGGTGGATTGCGCAAGGAACGGGAAAAAAGCCGTTGATATTATTGAAGTGGCGCCAGGAAAATCTTTTTATGAGGCTTTTGAAGACCGGACGTTCGTATACCTTGACATGCTCTTTGAAAATTTCAGCGGCAAGATAAATGTATCTGACATCAGACTGGAGGAAAATATTTTCCTTAATGAAAAAGATTCTTTCTTTAAATCCTCTGACGAACTGATGAACGGTATTTTTTCAGCATCCCTGCGGACTGCGCAGCTCTGCTGTGACGAAATATACATGGACAACCCGGAAAGGGAGCATGCTCAGTGGCTCGACAATACTCCGCCTAACATGGCCGCAGGATATTATGCTTTTGGGGGAGAGATGTCCAAGGTTGGCAAGGTTATATCCGAATACGCGTTCAATCAAAAAGAAGACGGTCAATTACCGGGATATGTACCCGGGGCATGGGGCGAGAGAATACCGCTTCAATGTCACATGGCTTTATATTTCCGTACCGTCTGGAGACACTTCTGGTACAGCGGAGACTACGGAATGCTGAAAAATGTTCTTCCCTCTATGTCCGGAATAATTTCATTCTGGAACAAATACAGGAACGCGGACGGGCTTCTGGAGAATATCGAAACCATCTTTGGCGACTGGGGAATCCATATTTATTCTTATGCTCCGGTTACTCGTGAAAAATCACCTGTGGGCATCATAACGGCAATGAACGCGTATTATCTGGGGGCATTGAAAATGTCTGGCGAACTTAACAGGCTGGCAGGAAATGAAAAAATCGCATCCGAATATCTCCAGATGGCAGAAACAACAACTGTCTCAATGAAAAAATATCTCTTCGATGATGAAAAAGGGCTTTTCAGGGATGGAGCAAAAAATAAACTTGCGGAAAGGAATTATTCACAGGCTGCAAATGCTCTATGCGCCCTTTACGGCGTATTGCCGGAAAAAGACGGCAGAGCAGTTTTGAAAAAAGCTTTCACTGAATGCCGCCCCTGGCTGGATATAATACCTGTAAGCCCTCATTTCTGCATGCAGACTGGCGAAGCATTGTTCGAAACAGGCCTGCATAAAACAGCATACTCGTGGATAAGAAAAGGCTTCGGTCCCATGCTTAACGCTCCGGCTGGAACGCTCTGGGAAACATGGGAACCTTATGTTTCGCACTGCCAGGGAACAGGCTCTGCAATAGTATATCTTCTTTCAAGATATCACTGTGGCATCTATCCGGCGGAACCGGGCTATGCCCAAATCGGTATAAGGCCTTATGACTGCGGACAGAAAACTATGCGCGCCAGATTAAATACGCAGTTCGGCACCATCGATATTGATTGGGAAAAGTGTGACAGCGGATTTGATTACAAGCTCTCCCTGCCCTCAATCTTACAGGATAGGGAAATAATAAAAGCCACAGATGTAAAACTCTCGGTCCAATACAAATGAAATAAAATGTTTTTTACTGACTTCAATTATATGCAGTATCAGTATCTTCAAACGTACTGTTGTAAAAAAGCTTTCTGTACTCGGAAGGGTAATGACCTGTATGTTTTTTAAACGTTCTGGAAAAATAGAATATATTTTTGAACCCGGTCTTGCTGGCAATTTCACCACTTTTCAATGCGGTGGATGTCAGAAGATTTTTTGCCGCTTTTATTCTCAGTTCAAGCAGATAGTTTATAGGAGTTATCTTGTAATTTTTTTTAAAAACCCTTATAAAATAACTCGGAGAAAGAAGTTCGGTTGCAGCAATTTCCGAGATAGTGAGTTTTTGCTCAATATTATTTTCAATAAATCTTTTTGCCTTCTGCAATGGTTTAACTGGGATGTTCCTCTTTTGCGAATTTGAAAAAAACTCATGAATCAGAAAAGAGAATATTTCGAGGACCGCAAAATATGTATCGAAATTCAAAGTGCTGGCACCCATGAAAACAATCCTTTCGACAGCCTTGTCAATTAACTCTGAAAGTTCATTAAACTGCCGTTTATTTAGAGACAAGGGAAATTTGCATGGATGAAGCTTATCCCCGGAATAGAGAGATAAAACTTCATGAAAAGGGATATCCAGAAAATAATTTTCTTTTGGGTTTTTCAGCCGGAAACTGAAACATTTAACTGTAACCCTCCTGTTGGGATTGCCGCACACAAAGCTGTGAGGTTCCTCTGGGCTTGTAAGCATTAATGTCCCGACATCCGAAGTCTGTATTCTGCCTTTATATAAAAATGTATCCCTTCCTTGTGTATATAAAATAATATGATATACAGGGTGTGAGTGCTCGCTTCTTTCCTCTGATGAATTTTTCTCATGCGGCCTCGGAGAAGTAGATGTTCCCGCATTACATATAGAGAAAATATAGTTTTCTCCTTTCACATTTATATTCATAATATGAGATGAAACGGGAAATTCCACATCTCTAATATAATAGTCCATAAAGTCAATATAATATAAATAAAAGATTAAATAATCTATTCAATTTATTATAAAAGTACTATATAATTAAAATAAATCAACATATTTGAAGTGAATTTAAAAAATCAAGGAGAAAATCATGCCTGCGGGAAAATTTATTAAAAACAAAAACATTCAATGGAATGCAAAATGGATATGGGAACATGGAATTCAGGACAGAACATTTTCATACGTGTGCTTTAGAAAGAAGTTTGACATTGAAAAGGTGCCTCCTCTCGCTGTACTTTATATTACGGCCAATAACAATTACCATGCGTTCCTGAACGGAAAAAGAATCGGAACAGGACCAGCGTTCAGTCAATCCCGTTTTAAACGGTTTGAGAGTTATAATACAGGGGCGCTTCTGAAGGAGGGGGTTAATTGTCTGAGTGTAATAGTCCATCATTATGATGAAAATGATTCAGTAAATCCCGAATACAAAGGCCTACTCTGCCAGATTGATATCCATGGGAAAACGGTTTGTGTGAGTGACAGCACATGGAAAACTTTTTCATGCCGCGCATATCATCAAGAGCCCCGAGTTAAAATGGGATATACGTTCTGGCCTGAATTTTTTGATGCCAGGTCATACCCGCATGGCTGGACAGAATGTGACTTCAATGATGATTTATGGCAGAGCGCCGTTCCAGTGAAAAAGGCCTTTGACGAATTCTGGCAATGCGAACAAAGCCAGGCAAGAGTCTTCCCATGGATAAATCTCATCAGTTCAGAGCTGGAGCCATTGAAATATACCAGAAGAATTCCGGTTGAAATTATAACGGAAGGTGAAGTCATAGAAAAAATGCAACCGTCCAGTCACGACACTGCAATCCGCATGAGCATCGAACAGATTTTGCCACTGGAAAAGGCGTCCATACAAAATTCGAAAGCCCTCCTGAACAATACCGCCCCCGTCGTAGTCTGCGGTTCGGACCTCCGGGAAAAAACAGAGACTTTTGACGGGATAAGAGACGCCACTCTGATACTTGACTTTGGAAGAATAATAAACGCGCGGCTCGGTTTTCGAATATCATCTCAGAGCGGGGCGATGATTGATATCGGCTATTCAAATCGGCTTGAAGGGAAGCGAATTGTCCCCTATGTGTCGTGCCAGACCCCGATGGCCGATCAGTATACGGCCTCAGAGGGTGAACAGACCTGGCAAGGGTTTCACTGGAGGCAATTCCGATATATTCAGTTAACTTTCAGAAACAGTTCCGGTGGAATCAAAATACATGAACTCTGGGCAGAACAGGTGGAATATCCCTTTATCCTCAAAGGAGGTTTTGAGTGTAATGACTCGTTGCTTAACTGCGCCGTTAACGCAGCGCGTTTTTCAACAGAATTAAATGTGGTTGACCATACAATGGATAACGCCACCAGAGAACGGAGATATCATGTCGGGGATTGCACGGCACATTTATGGTCGATATGGTCATTTTTCGGAAATTGCGGCATTGTCGAAAGATATTTAAGGCACGCTGAAGAGACCAGGCAAATATGCGGGGGCTACGAGAGGGCGGCAGGTTTGCGGGGAGTCGTAATCGACAGCGACTGGGAGTTTCCATCCGTCATTTATGAACATTATATGCTTTATGGAAACAAGGAGCTTCTTGAGGAAATGTGGCCCGGCCTTGAACTGCTTGCGCGTTTCATTGAATCGTGCATTGAAAAAGACGGAACGATAATATCAGTTCCCTATTTGCAATATTACGACTGGGCTGATGTCAGGAGAAACAAGCATAATTTTCTCTTAAATGCCTATGCTGCACATGCATTGCAGAATATCTGTATGATTTTCAGAGAACTCAATATTGACAAATCGCTAAACCGGAGACTGGAAATAGTTGAAGTGCTTCGTCAGGCATTAAGAGAAAAATGGTATGACTCTTCAAGAGGTGTTTTTCTGGACAATCCATATGATGCAGGAGAAGAAAACCACATCAGTGAGCACAGTAACTCATATGCTATTTACAGCGGCATTGCGTCTCATGAACAGATCGTTTCCATCTGCAACATGTATGAAAAACACCCTGGAATCTTTGCCGAAGCCAACGCAGGATGGAAGTGTTTTCCGTTAGCGCTTTTGAAAGCCGGGCGCGTGGATTTATTCATCAGGTGGGCATATTCCCATTTTGGAAAGTGGTTCGACAGCGGTATTGATACGGTTGCCGAATGTTGGAGCATGTACGGGGAAACCACGCCGGGACACTGGCGCACCCGTAACAGCAGGGCCCAGGCCCAGGCGGCCGGTGTTGTCGGCCTTCCCTTTGCTTTACTGACGGAACTCTGCGGCATACAAGTGCTTGAGCCGGGATGCAGAATTATGCGTTTTGCCCCTAATCCTGGCGGACTTAAATCTTTCAAAGGAATCTTGCCAATCAAAGACGGTGCATGTTCGCTTACATATCGACGCGATGGAAAAAAACAACATATTGATATTAAGGTGCCGGATATTGTGAATTCCATTGTCATTGATCTTCCAAGTTACTCATCCAATGACTTAATTACAATTCATGGTAAAAAAACTGAACATGACGAAATGCACCTTATGCCCTATGGCCAGCAAGTACACCGATTGCGTATATCAGGGAAAAAGTCGCTTGCAATAGTTTTAACTGACAACAAATAAAGTCTTCAGATAAAACCAGCGTAGCGTCTCTTGAAAAAAAGCGTTTTTTCAGGACACATCCAACTTATGCACAAGTTATTACAGGATTTAAATTCCAGGGGAAAACCTTAATTTAAGTATAAATCGGGCTTGAAAAAGCGGGATTATGAAAGTATTGATAATTACCAGGATTATTAAAGCGCTTTAAAAATGTGAATTTTCAAGGAAAAACAGATTTATGAAACCAACACTTCTTGTCCTTGCGGCGGGCATAGGAAGCCGCTACGGAGGACTGAAACAGATTGACCCGGTAGGCCCTTCAGGAGAAATAATAATAGATTATTCCATATATGACGCGATAAGGGCGGGTTTCGACAGGGCTGTTTTTGTGATACGCAAAGATATAGAAGAAACTTTCAAGGAAGTCATAGGCAGCAGGTATCAGGGGAAAATTAAAATAGATTACGCTTATCAGGAACTCGACAAACTGCCCCCCGGCTTCAGCGTTCCGGCGGACAGGAAAAAACCCTGGGGCACCGGACACGCCATACTGATGTGCAAAGACATAATCGATACCCCCTTTGCAGTAATAAACGGAGATGACTTCTATGGGAAGTCAGGATTTAAAGTACTCGCCGATTATCTCTCATCCGTTCAGGACGGCGAACGCGCCGAATACTCCATGGCGGGCTTCGTCCTGAGAAATACTCTATCTGAATTCGGCACTGTCGCCAGAGGCGTATGCTATTCCAATGACTCAGGCTTTCTCGAAAGCGTTGAGGAGCTTACTAAAATAGAAAAGCTTCCGGACGGAGCAAGAAACATTAATGAAGACGGAACTTTCCGCAAGCTCTCCGGCAATGAGATAGCTTCCATGAACATGTGGGGCTTCACCACGTCGATTTTCAAACACCTTGAGACGCAGTTCCCTGAATTTCTCACAGCAAATGCCGCAAACCTCAAATCAGAGTTCTTCATACCCAGCGTAGTAAACAGACTTCTCAAGGAAGACAAAGCCAATGTCAAAGTGCTGAGAAGCACGGATTCATGGTTCGGCATCACCTACAAGGAAGATAAACCGGAAGTCATAAAAAGCATAAATTCGCTTATTGAAAACAAGATATATCCGGCAAAGCTTTTTTAACAACAGGAAAAACAAATGAGTCATCACGCTAAACACGATATCAGGAAAATCAGCGGGAACTTTCAGATGCCCGGGGATTTCATCTCCGCCGAACCTTACGGCTCGGGCCACATAAACGACACTTACGCCGCGAAATACTGTCAGGGCGGAATTCCCGTCAAATATATTTTTCAGAGAATAAACCACAATGTTTTCAAGAATCCCCCTGCCCTGATGGACAACATCATGAGAGTTACCGACCACCTCAGGAGCAAGCTCGCGAGTTCCGCATGTCCTTCCCGTCAGGCCCTCCGCCTGATACACTCTCTTGACGAAAAACCCTATTGCCTTGACAGCGACGGCAATTACTGGAGGGTTTACATATTCATCGAAGACGCCAGCTCCTATGACGTAATAAAAACCCCGGAACAGGCATTTCAGGCCGCAAAGGCATTTGGCGAATTCCAGAAAAATCTCGTTGATCTCCCCGGCGGAAGGCTTCATGAAACCATACTTGATTTTCACAACACCCCGAAACGTTACGAAGCATTGGAAAAAGCGATAGAAAAGGATGCCGTGAACCGCGCCGCGTCGGCAAAAAAGGAAATAGAATTCACCCTGGCCCGTAAAGACATCGCCGGAAAACTCATAGAACTTAACAAGGCCGGAAAGATTCCCGAGCGCATAACTCATAATGACACAAAACTCAATAACGTGATGATTGACGACAAGACAGGCGAAGGCGTATGCGTGATAGACCTCGATACTGTTATGCCGGGACTTGTGCATTATGACTTCGGGGACATGGTCAGGACAAGCACCAGCCCAGCACTGGAGGACGAAAAAGACCTTTCCAAAGTAAAGATGCAGCCACATATGTTTGAGGCGCTTCTCAGAGGGTATATTTCTACGGCGGCGGACTTCCTGACGCCAACAGAAAAGGAATACCTGCCATTCAGCGGCAAGCTGATAACCCTCGAAATAGGTGTGCGTTTTCTGACGGATTATCTTTCCGGGGATGTTTATTTCAAAGTGCATCGCGACGGGCATAACCTTGACAGGAGCAGGACGCAGTTTAAGCTTGTCGAGTCCATCGAAGAACAGGAAGAAAACATAATGAAGCTTCTTCACAGTATCTAAAAAGTTGAAACAACAATAATATATATCCGAGGTAAAAATGCGTATTCTGGTAACTGGCGGCGCCGGTTTCATCGGCAGCCATATAGTCGAACACTTTCAGGGAAAAGCCGAAGTCAGGGTGCTTGATAATCTGAGAAGCGGACATAAGCGCAATCTGGACGGCTTCAAGGTCGAATTCATGAACGGAAGCATTCTCGACAGAAGCGCCGTGAAAGAAGCGGTCAAAGGAGTCGATTACATTTTTCACATGGCCGCCATGATAAGTGTCCCGGAATCCATGATGAAACCCGTCGAATGCGTCCAGCTCAACACCGAAGGCACCATCATCGTCCTCGAAGAAGCCGCCGCCGCGGGAGTTAAAAAATTATGCTTCAGCACCAGCGCCGCCATATACGGCGACAACCCCGTCGTTCCCAAAATCGAAACAATGTATCCCGAACCGAAAAGCCCTTATGCCGTAACAAAACTCGACGGCGAATATTACTGCGGGATTTTTACGGCGGAAAAAAAGCTTCAGACCGCGTGTCTCAGATACTTCAACGTCTTCGGCCCGCGTCAGGACCCGAAAAGCGCATACGCCGCCGCCGTTCCCATCTTCACCGCGAAGGCAGTGGCAAATGAAAACATCACGATTTTCGGGGACGGCGACCAGACCCGTGACTTCGTCTTTGTCAAAGATGTTGTCGCCGCCAATGTTTTCATGTCCGAAAAAGATTTCACCGGGGTTTACAACGTGGCTTACGGGAAACGCATAACAATCAACGACCTCGTCAGAATGATAAAGGAAATAACCGGGTCTTCTTCGAAAGTGGAACATAAGCCTGAGCGCGCGGGAGACATCAAGCATTCAATAGCCTGCATAGACAAGCTGCTTTCAACAGGCTTCAAGCCGGGAAGCGACTTTATGAAAGGCCTTTCAGCAACAATAGAATTTTTTAAGAACCTGAAATAAGAAAAGAGCGATTTTAAAATGGAAGTAATAATAAGGGCCCATAGGGAAGCCGCGACAAAACTCACAGCCCAGATAATAGCGGACGCACTGAAAAAGAAACCCAATCTCACATTGGGCCTCGCCACCGGTTCGACGATGGAGATGGTATATTCAAAGCTTGCGGAAATGCATAAAAAGGAAAATCTCGATTTTTCTCTCTGCAAAACATTCAATCTGGATGAATACATCGGCCTGCCGCCCGAAAACAAAGGCTCGTACAGATATTATATGAACAAATACCTTTTCAATAATGTCAATATTGACCCTCGCAATACACACCTTCCGAACGGAATGGCCGGAGATCTAAGCGCCGAATGCATCCACTACGAAAACCTTATTGAAGAATCCGGCGGCATTGACCTTCAGCTTCTGGGCATAGGCCGTTCAGGGCATATCGGCTTCAACGAGCCGCTTTCAGCATTTCGCTCCCGCACCAGGGAAAAGGCGCTCACCCCTGTAACAATAGCGCAGAATTCGCCGCTTTTCGACAAACCGGAAGACATGCCGAAACGCGCTCTGACCATGGGCGTTGGCACAATACTTGACTCTAAACGCATAGTAATGCTTGTAACAGGCAAAGAAAAAGCCGCTATTCTGGCAAAGGCAGTGGAAGGCCCCGTTACCGCCATGGTATCGGCTTCAGCCCTACAGCTTCATCCCAAAGTAGTGGTAATTGTAGATGAGGACGCCGCCGAAATGCTTCAGGAAAAAAGCTACTACCGCTGGATTTTCGACAACGAACCCGACTGGCTCGGATACAAATAAAATGCAGAATGCAGAATTGAAATGAATAATTCTATTAGGCTTCATTTTAACAAGATACGCTTATACATTCTTGGGGCTTTGCAAATTTCGTTATTTAATATTTTGATTGTAGTTTTCTTATTCTTTACTGGCGCTAAATATCCTAATGTATTACCTTATATTTTGTTCATCTTCCAAATAGTAATGCCTTTTATTTTCATGTTTTTTCTAATTAACTTTTATCTTATTTTTTTTGATGAGAAAGGAATAAGATTAGAAATATGCTTTATCCATGTGAACATAAGTTGGGATGATATTATAGACGTACTTCCTGAAATCGGCATGTATAGAATTAAAACTCAAAAAGTTTTGTGTTCATATAGAATTCCGAGAGCTTTTATCTATAAAAATAAGAATGAGATTTATAAATTCATCAGCAATACAGTTCCAATTGGTTCACCATTAAGAAAAATATGGCCTTCGCCTTAAAAATAGATTTAACTGTAACTGTTTAAATAAAGTTGGCTGAACATCTTGTTTTATTTCGCCAGAAGATGTTCGATAAGTATTTTGCAGCCTATGCCTATGAGAATTACGCCCCCGGCTATTTCGATTTTCTTCTCGAAAAGATGGCCGAAAAAGTTCCCTATGTACGTTCCGGCAAACGAAAGCGCGAAAGTTATGCAGCCTATTATCAGAGCGGGCACGATTATGAAAACTTTTATGAACGCAAGACTCAAGCCCACAGCCAGCGCGTCTATGCTTGTGGCTATGGCCAGAATGAAAAGCACATACACATTCAGAGGGTCGGACTCGTTCTCTTCCTTATCCATCTTTACGGACTCATATATCATTTTGCCCCCGACAAAGCAGAGAAGCACAAAGGCTATCCAGTGGTCAAAAGACTCTATGTATTTCTGCGCCCACCTGCCCCCGGCCCATCCTATAACAGGCATCAGCGCCTGAAATCCACCGAAAAAAGCGGCTATCAGCATGGCGTGACGTATTTTCATCTTCTTTATCGCTATGCCGCTTGTCACAGACACGGCAAAAGCGTCCGCCGAAAGGGCCAGCGCTATCAAAACAATTTCAATTACAGACATATTATTTCTTTCTAAAATGTAAAACAGGGAATATATGCTCTCTTGTTTTTAATTCAAACAGCTCAGCTCCGTGTTTGAAAATAGCCCTTTTAGACGTTATAAGTACTGTCTCAAAATAATTAGAGTGAATTGAATGCCGTGAAAAAGTTTCTTACTGCAAATGAAGCCGCTGAATATCTTGGGGTCTCCCGTTCCAGCCTTGTCAGCTGGACAAAACAGGAACTGCTTGACGGCGGGACCACCCCCGGAGGACACTACCGCTTTACCATTGAGAAACTGGACAGTTTCGCCGCAAAAAGAGGTCTGACAATACCGGCAAAATCGGAAACAAATACGACAAAAATCCTTGTCATTGAAGATGACGAAGGCTTCCGTGAGTTCATAAGGGACGCCCTCGAAGCTTTCAACGGCTACGAACTCCGCGAGACTGTTGACGGCACACAGGGAGCGTTAATGACCGGGACATGGGGGCCCGATATAATTATCCTTGATATCCGCATGCCCAACATGAACGGACTTGATTTCATGAAATTTCTCAGACAGAATCCCGCAAGCTCCGCGACAAAAGTCATTGTCGCAAGCGCCCACCTTTCGCCGGAACTGAAAAATGAACTGGAAAACCTGAACACCGATATAATTCTGGAAAAGCCGGTGCGACTGGCTAAAATAATCGCCTCCGTTCAAAAACTCGCAAACCTGGAATTGAAAGAATAAATGCGGACATTTATTTTCAGCTTCCTCATGCTTCTCAGTTTTCTTTCTCCTATCGCGGCGAAAGAAAAACTCCCTGTAATATTTTCAGAGAAAATCGAAACGCCCCCGCTTATCGACGGAAATCCCCAGGACAACTGCTGGAAATCAATCCCCTTTACTCAAGTCTCTACTGAAAAGGATTTGAACATAAAAGTATGTCATGATGATAAAAACATCTATGTTATGCTCTCTTTTACCGCCCCACAGGAACTCCGGCATCAAGGCAGATGGCAATGGGATAAAGGCTTGAACGCCTACCTTACGGAGAATGAAAAAGAGGAAAATATGCATGTCTTTATCTTTCCGATAATTTCCTCTGAAAAACCTGGGGACTTGTGGATATGGCGTGCCGGCAGGACTGATCCTTCCGGTTTTGCCGAAGACCTTTATTTCTACGGAAAAGATAAAAATATAATAATAAATTACGACAGCGGCGCTATCTGCTGGTACAGCCGTTATTTCGGAAAATTCGCGGGGGAAAAGCTTCCCCGCTTTTTTCAGAGAACCCCGACTGGAAGCGCAGCCGACGTGAGAGCGCGCGGAAAATGGTCCGATGGCAAATGGGTCCTTGAATTCACCAGAAAATTAAAGACCGGAAATAACGACGATTTAGATATTGACCTGAACGATGGAACACTTATGCGCTTTTCGGAAAACGGCACTTCAATCATCCTGAGAAAAAGAGCTGAAAAATGAGAAGCCTGAATTACAAAACATTCAGAAGGGCGATATTTTCGGCATATGCCCTGATAGCCGCCGTCTTCTGCATGGCCCTCATTTATCTCGGAGAAAAAGAAATATCAAAGTCACGCTCATACGCGGAAAATGAAAGAACTTATGTTGAAATGCTCCTTTCATGCAGGAATTCGCTCAATCTCACGGAAAAGTCCTTACATGCCTTTTCCGCCGCCCCCAATCCAGAAAAATCGCTGGAACTGAATGAGAAAATTCTCGCGTTGAAAAAACAACTGAGTTCGCTCTCTGATTATGACAGCAGAAGACGCCCCACCGATACCCGGCTTTTTGCTGAATTGGAAGAAAGCATATCCCTGCTTATATCCGCGTCCCGCGCTTTATCAGACGACATCAGCTCGAACGGAGTTTCACGGAATATACTCATCTCCGAAGATATGAACGAAATCGCAAAATGCCTGGAAAGCGTCGGTGATGGAACACAAAAGCTCATGAGAAAAGACCTTGACCGCGTTGAAATATGGCAAAGACAGAGTTTCTATTTTTTCAACCGCATGCAGTATCTGCTTGTCATATTCTTCGTACTCACCACTGTATTCAGCGTAATCGCCTCTTTTCTCTTCAGCAGAGCGCTAAAAAATTCTCTGAAAAAACTCAGCGACGGTACACGCGAAATAAGGGACGGCAGATTCAATTATCGCTTTGATAAAATACAAAATGATGAAATAGGACAGGTAATGCTTGACTTCAATACCATGGCCACCCAGATCGAACAGCAGTCCGAAAATATCCTGAATGCCAACAGAGAGCTTCAGGAAGCACAGAAACAAAAAGACAGCTTTCTTTCCAACATGAGCCACGAACTGAGAACACCGTTGAATTCCATCATAGGCTTTTCCGAACTGATAACGCAAAGAGCTGAAACACTCAGCCCTGAAAAAAACCGCGGCTACGCCAAACGCATATTATCATCTGCCGAACATCTTCTGGAACTCATATCCAACCTGCTGGAAATAACAAAACTTGACGCGGGCATGCTGAAAACGTCATTTTCAAATTTCGACCTCGGCCCCTGCATAAGCGAAGCCGTTGAAATGCTCAGGCCCATGGCGGAACTCAAAACTCTGGCCCTGAGCGCATCCATACACGGTACCATGCCGGTTTCCGGAGACAGGCAGCTCCTGCGCCAAGTTTTCGTTAACCTCCTTGACAATGCCGTAAAATTTACAGAACAGGGAAATATTACCGTCAGCACATCCGCAGACGGCAATGAATACAGAATCGACATAGCCGACACGGGCATAGGCATAAGCGATGAAAACCAGAAAGCCATCTTCAAAGATTTCCAGCGCGCCGAAACAGGCCTGACGTCAAATTATAAAGGCACCGGAATTGGCCTCACTTTGAGCAAACGCCTTATTGAAATGCACAAAGGACGGATTATTGTATCAGGTAAACTGAATGAAGGAAGTGTTTTTTCAATATTTATTCCAATCATAAAAGAAAGGATTTGAACCATGAAAAAAATTTATGGTATTTTTTCAGCTCTCGCAATCTCAACCGCCATAGCGCTGACAAGCGGCGGATGCGGTATCTTCGGAAGCTCGGATGACGACTCTAAGGATAAAAAAGAAAGCGCTGAAAAAGACGCGAAGAAACCGGAATTGAAAAACCTCAATTCCGCTGACGCTAAAAATTCTGAACTCAAGCCGATAGCCGAAAAATATATTGATTCAATCATCACCGGAATGAAAACCCGCGATTATAAACTCTTTTCCGAACACCTGACTGATGAAATGAAGTCCAATATAACTAAAGAAAAGTTCAAGGCCATGATCGAAGCTTTTGAAAAAGATAAAGGCGCTTATGAGGGCAGGACTTACCTTTCAGAAATGGACAAAGGCTATTTTAAAATATTCCTCTGGAAAGGCAAATACATGAAAAGCGCCGACAAGAAAAAAGATACTCTGGAGAATGATACTCTTATACGTTTGATACTCGGCCAAGTCGATGATAAATATCTTATCTTCGGCTTTTCTTTCCAGTAAGCTTCAATCATCTCATAACGCGGCGGGCTGCGTTTCAGCGCGGCCTTCGTCTTGTATTTTGATGCTTCTTTTATATTATGATAAGTCCGTTTTCCCTTAATTTTTTAAAAGCGCGGCCTGATATGAATTTTTCAAAATCGCCAAGCTTGTGATTTTTGAAATCGGTTTTAATATCCGCAACAGAATATCCGCGCTTATCTGACACGGAAAGTTTGGGGAGTAAACCGCAAAGCCAGAAAGCAAGATCCTTTTTTACTCTGATGCTGAAGAAATTCTGTTTATTGTCAAAAAGAATTTCAGTCGCGACAGACTTCCCGGTACCGCGAATTATCATAGGAAGATTTCCCAGCCATAAAACGCTTCGGTTTCCGCATGGCAATCCATTGTCTTCACGCGACAGTATGGAACTGACGAAATGCGGAGCTATCCTCGTAACGGGAACATCAAAATCAAACCATCTGTCCAATGGAAAATCAAACGCAATCCCATGCATATAATTGTAGAGGGATTTTCTAAGGCCATCTGAAAACTTTCCGTGATCGCAGCCCTTCCTGTCGATACAGAGAAGCTCGTTGTTGGCAAATGGATTATCATCCGGGGAACCTTTGCGCACATGGAATTTCTCCGGGTTTCTGCCAGTTTCACTGTGCACTGTCATCGCGAAGCGGTGCCAAAAACCGGATTGAACAATGCCGCTCATGAACAATTGCCTCACAATCTCCAGGG
>Ga0209417_1001047_pt1 | contig 54532 bp, 53 predicted proteins | sample RifGroF2_FD_184002 | JGI IMG/M metagenome (GOLD analysis project Ga0209417, IMG submission 184002) | Groundwater microbial communities from Rifle, Colorado, USA - Groundwater F2 (SPAdes) (version 2) | ecosystem: Environmental > Aquatic > Deep subsurface > Groundwater | place: Rifle, Colorado...
AATCAAAAGACATCAAACAAGACGGACATCTAAACATCATCGACTTCAACATCATCATGGCTAACTGGAACAAAGCTTACACTACTAACTCTCTATCCAAAGGAGACATGACCGGAGATGGTAAGATCGACATCTTTGATATCAATCAATTGATGGTTTATTGGGATGTGAAATATACTGTATAATTTTATGGTGAAGGGCTTGCCCCCACACTTAATTTGCTGTAGCTTTTTTGTTCTACCGACAAAACATTTATCTATTTTTTATATTTATTACTCAAAATAAGAATATTATTATTTTTAATATTGAAAAAGCAGAATAACAGCAAATTGAGTGTAGGGGGCTTGCTTTTTTAGAAACTTTATAGTAAAGTACGAGGACTAGTCGTTTCGACTATTTTTGTTTGAAATACATGTTCAATTAGAAAATTATGCCCACAATCAATCAATTGGTTCGAAAGAGCCGTAAAATAATAAAAAGAAAGTCAAAGGCCGTAGCTTTAGCTCGCGGTTTTAATTCGATTCACAATAAGCCAGTATTCTATCCAGCTCCCTTTAAGCGTGGAGTTTGTACTAAAGTTTCAACCACTACTCCTAAGAAGCCTAACTCAGCTCTTCGTAAGATTGCCCGTGTTAGACTTACAAATGGTATGGAAGTTACAGCATATATTCCAGGAGAAGGACACAACTTACAAGAACACTCAGTTGTCATGATTCGTGGTGGTCGTGTGAAAGACCTTATCGGAGTACGTTACCACATCGTTCGTGGACGTCTTGATACAACAGGAGTAGAGAAGCGTCGTCAGTCAAGAAGTCTCTATGGTACAAAGACACCAAAAGCAGCAGTTAAAAAATAATTTAAAATAGTATGCGAAGAAAAATAAAAAACAGAAATATAGTTGACCCAGATATAATGTATAACTCTCAGAAGTTAGGTAAGTTCATAAACAACATCATGGTTCATGGCAAGAAGGAAACAGCTCGCAAGGCCGTGTATAAAGCTTTTGAAATAATTAAAGAAAAAACTGGTAATCCAAATCCTCTTGAAGTTTTCGACACTGCACTGAAGAATGCTGGTCCTACAGTTGAGGTTCGTTCACGTCGTATTGGTGGTGCTAACTATCAAGTTCCTCGTGAAGTTCGCCCTGAAAGACGTTTAGCCCTCGCAATGCGTTGGATTATTGGGGCAGCTCGTTCAAAGAAAGGAGCACCTATACACGAAAAGCTTGCTGAAGAATTGATACTTGCCTCTAAAAATGAAGGAATTGCAATCAAGAAAAGAGACGATACTCACAAGATGGCAGAATCAAACAAAGCCTTTGCACACTTCGCTTGGTAGCAGTTATATAAAATATTTAAACGTAAAACTCTCCGAAAGGGGAGTTTTGATGTATAATGTAATAGAAATATAAATCTTTTAATTCTATGTGTTATGTATAAAAAACTTAGCAGAAGTGAGGAAATTCTGGCAAATTTACCAGAGATTCCAGTTGACCCAGAAGAAGAACTGCAAAAGATGGAAAGAATGAATTCTTACATGAGGGAAGTGCGTAGAGACTTTATTTACAAAAGCGCCATGTCTGAAAGAAGTGCTTCTGAAGTAATTTTAAATAGTTGATGCAAATCAGCTATTTATTTTTTTACCAACCTAAACCTATGGGTTTGAGTAGGTAAAGATGATATAATATAATTATGAGCGTAGAAAAATTGATTTTAGAATATTTAAAAGAAAATAAAAATAAGCCCGCTATTAGACATGCAGGTGTTCGGTTAGGATTTTTGGGTTTGCCTGATTTTAAGTATTATAAATATCAGACACTTGCGAATCGATGTTCGGAATTAAAAAATAGGGGATATGTAAAAGAAGTGAATGGACAATATTTTATAACTTATAAAGGGGAAGAATTTTTAAACAGAAAAGCAAGATTCAATTTTAAAACATTTGTATCAGAAAAAACAGATAAAGATCCAAAAGATTTACTTATATTATATGATATTCCTCAAAATCAAACTTCAATAAGAAATTGGTTTAGAAGGGAGCTTCAAAATTTTCATTTTGTCATGGTACAGAGAAGTGTCTGGGTTGGTCCATTTCCATTACCTAAAGATTTTTTACAATATGTCAAAGAAATGAAAATCAGTAAAAATTTTAAAACGTTTAAATTAGAAAAAGGATTAAATATACAAAAATAATTCTTTACCAAGTTAAACCTATGGGTTTGAGTTGGTAAAGAGGGTTTTTGAGAAAAATTGAAAGAGGAGTGGAAATTTTCTTGCAAAAAAGGTGAATATATTGTATATTTGGGGGACAAAAGACTGCTATGTCTTTTTTTATTACTAAAAATACTAGTCACTAAAACCTAGCAACTAGAAACTAATTAAACATGGAAAGAGATTATCCACTAGAAAAAGTAAGAAATTTTGGTATTATTGCTCACATTGATGCGGGAAAGACTACCACAAGTGAACGTGTCCTGTTCTATACAGGAGTGTCACACAAAATAGGTGAAGTTCACGACGGGGAGACAACCACAGACTGGATGGAGCAAGAAAGAGAGAGGGGTATTACTATTACTTCTGCAGCTGTTACTTGTTTCTGGAACCCTACATACGCACCAACTGATAAGAATAAGAAACATCGTTTCAATATTATCGATACACCTGGACACATTGACTTTACTGTTGAAGTGAAGCGTTCACTTCGTGTACTCGATGGAGCTGTCGTGGTGTTCGATGGAGTTGCTGGAGTAGAACCTCAATCAGAAACTAATTGGCGTTATGCTGACGAAGCACTCGTTCCAAGAATTTGTTTTATAAACAAGCTTGATCGTATTGGTGCATCTTTTGAGCATTCATATGCGACAATTCTAGATCGCTTAAATAAAAATGCTATTCGTATGCAGATTCCTATTGGACTTGAAGAAAAACATGAAGGAGTAGTGGATTTGCTAAAAATGAAAGCTTACTATTTTGAAGGGGAGATGGGCTCATCCGTTATTGAAAAAGATATTCCAGAAAATTTAAAAGCTGAAGCAGAAAAGTATCATGCGGAATTGATCGAGAAGATTGTTGAACAAGACGATACAATTATGACAGAATATCTAGATGGTAAAATTCCAACTCTCGATGTTTTAAAATCTTTAATGAGAAAAGCAGTTATTGCAAATAAAATTTTCCCAGTTTTTGCAGGTTCAGCTTTAAAGAATAAGGGAGTACAGCTCGTACTTGATGCTGTCGTGGACTACCTTCCTTCACCGATCGACATTCCAGCCATAGAAGGTATTAATCCTGACAATGACGAAAAGGATGTACGTCACGCTTCTGACGCTGAGCCATTTTCAGCTCTTGCTTTCAAGGTTGCTACAGATCCATTTGTCGGACAGATTATATTCTTCCGTGTTTATTCAGGAACACTAGCTGCTGGAAGTTATGTATATAATCCTCGCACTCGTAACAAAGAACGTATTGGACGAATCCTTCGTATGCATGCCAATGATCGTGAAGAAGTGAAGAAAGTTTATGCAGGAGAGATAGCAGCAGCAGTAGGATTGAAAGATACTATCACTTCAGATACTTTGTGTGATGAAGAACACCCAATTGAACTTTACCGTATTGTTTTCCCTGAGCCAGTTATTCAGCTACGTGTTGAACCAAAGACTAAAGCTGACCAAGAGAAAATGGGTATGGCCCTTTCACGTCTTGCACAAGAAGATCCAACTTTCCGGGTTACGACAGATGCAGAAACTAACGAAACAATTATCGCAGGAATGGGAGAACTTCATCTTGAAATTATCGTTGATCGTATGAAGCGTGAATTCTCAGTTGAGACAAATGTAGGTAAGCCTCAGGTTGCGTACCGTGAGACTATCACAGGTGAAGCCCAAGTAGAAGGTAAATATATTAAGCAGTCAGGAGGCCGTGGTAACTATGGTCACGTGAAGATTAAGATCAAGCCTATGGATCAAAGTATTAAAGCCGAAGATCTTCCAAAGAATGTAAAAAGAGAAAAAGGATTTGAATTCATAAATACAATCAAAGGAGGAGCTATTCCACAAGAATATATTCCTGCTTGTGAAAAAGGATTCAAAGAAGGACTCGACAGGGGAGTACTTGCAGGATTCAAACTTGAAAATGTTTCTGTAGAGCTTTACGATGGATCATTCCATGATGTTGACTCCAACGAAATGGCCTTCAAGATTGCAGCTTCAATGGCAGTACAAGATGCATGTAAAATTGCTCGCCCAGTAATACTAGAACCAATGATGCAAGTAGAAGTTGTGACGCCAGATAAATTCATGGGAGATGTAACAGGATCACTTTCTTCAAAGCGTGGACTTATAGAAGGAATGGAAGCGAGAGGTATGAATCAAGCAGTCAAGGCTGTTGTGCCTCTATCTGAAATGTTTGGATATATGACAACTCTTCGCTCTATGACAGAAGGAAGAGCAGGGTTTACAATGGAATTCTTACGTTATGATATAGTGCCACAAAGTGTTGCTACTTCTATAATAGAGGCAAGAAAATAAGTAAGTATTATTTGTAAATAAAATACCTTATTATTTTAATAATAAGGTATTTTATAGTTATGCACATGTATATTAATAATTTATTACCAGAATATTTTAATTTATGTTATTATATTTAAATAGTATTATAAATTTAATATTTCTCTATGAAAAAAATCATGTTCAAAAGGGTTCTAGTTGCTTCGATTATTTCGTTGTTCTTTGTGCAGTCACTTTATTTGACGCTTGAGCCAACTTATGTAATTGCGGCTTCTGTAAATGATTCAGTAGTGGTTACTCTCACTGTTGATGCAGGAATTACTATTACTTCTCCTACGGATGTAACAATGTCTCCTAATATGGGCATCACCGCCAATGGATCTATCGGTAGTTCAGCTTGGACAGTAAAAACAAATAATACAACAGGTTACAGTCTAGCGGTCAAAGCCTCAGCAGCTCCAGCTCTTGTTAGTGGGGCAAATTCTTTTGCTGATTATACAGAGGCTGTTAATGGAACACCTGAAGTTTGGTCTGTCCCAGCTTCTAGTAAAGAATTTGGTTATTCTGCTTATGGAACAGATGTTGCAACTGCTACTTGGGGGACTGGGGCTGGTTGTGGTTCAGCTGGGGCTCCATTGGGCACAATGAAATATGTTGGTTTTGAAATAACGGACAAAACTGTTGCTACTGCATCTACCGTCACACCTTTTGCTGGTACCGCCACAACAGTTTGTTATGCTGTTGAACAGGATACAGTCTATGCCGCTTCAGGAGTCTACACTGCCACTATTACTGCGACAGCGACAACCTTATAGTTGTTTATTTATTTAAGTTTAGTATAATTGAAATATATAGGTTATTTTATTAAAAAATTATTATTTTATATGAAAAAAGACATTATAAAGAAAGTTATTACAATTTCGACCATTTCTTTGTTCTTTGTGCAGTCACTTTATTTGATACTTGAACCAACTTATGTGATTGCGGCTTCTGTAAATGATTCAGTAGTGGTTACTCTAACTGTTGACTCTGGTATCACAATTACCACTCCATCTGATGTCACTATGGCTCCTAGTTTTGGCGTTGCTGCTGATAGTTCTATAGGATCTGCTACTTGGAATGTAAAAACAAACCACGCTACAGGTTACAGTCTAGCAGTCAAGGCTTCAGCTTCTCCAGCTCTTGTCAGTGGGGCAAATAATTTTGCTGATTATACAGAAGGTACACCAACAGTACCAGAGCTTTGGTCCGTTGCATCTGGAGCAAAAGAATTTGGTTACTCTGCCTATGGGACTGATACTTCAACTGCAACCTGGGGAACATCTGCTTCTTGTGGTTCTGCCGGAGTACCTGCTGCTGCACAGAAATATTTAGGTTTCGAGACAACTGATTTTACTGTAGCTACAAGAGCTGTTGTAACAGCAACAACAGGAGTTGATACCACAGTTTGTTTTGCTGCACAGCAAAATGCTGTCTATGCCGCCTCAGGAGTCTACACTGCCACTATTACTGCGACAGCGACTGAGATTTAATACTTCAAATATATGAAAATTAATTATAAGAAAAAAATAGCAGTAGGGGTCGCTTTTTTAACGGCCTTTTCTTTTATTGGTGTTGCTTTGGCGTACGAGAAAACAAAAATTGATTTACCTGCTCAAAATGACTTTGTCGTTGAACCAGGTAAAACTGAAATATTTGTAAACCCAGGAGAAAATATAACGAAAAGTATTACCATTACTAATCGTATTGGAAAAAATATTAAGTTTAAATTAACAACGGAAGACATGATTGGAACGAATGATTCGTTGTCACCTATTAAACTATTAGGGGATGAAAAAGGTCCATATTCTGTCAAAAACTTTATTGAACCAGAAATTAGTGAATTTTCCCTAGAATTAGGAGAAAGAATTGTTATTCCTGTTAAAGTCTCTGTTCCTTTAGACGCCGAACCGCGTGGTTATTACGGGGCTCTTATTGTTTCAAACGAACCTGAAGTTATTGGTGACACCTCTTCTAAAGAAACAGAAGGTAAGGCTCGCCTTGTTTCTCGAATTGGGTCACTCTTTTTCTTAAGAATTAATGGGGAAGGTAAAGAATCTGGAGATCTAGAAGATTTTAAAATAATTGGACCAAATAAAACTTTCTACGAAAACAGGCCAAAGGGGTTTGAAATAGCTTTCAAAAATACAGGGAATGTGCACTTGGTGCCTCATGGCAGGATAACCATTAGAAATATTTTAGGTCGGGATGTCGGGTCAATTCCTGTGGATGCATATTTTTCTCTTCCAGATTCTATTCGTTATCGTGAAGTTTTATGGGAAGAAGGTAGTGGTCTTGGTCGCTATACAGCCAATTTATCTTTATTCCCTGGCTTTGGAAATGAAAATCAAGAATCTTCTGTTGCTTTTTGGATTATCCCATGGAAAATACTCTTAGCTACTTTTGTTGGGCTTATTGTTCTTATTTCTTTCATCTACTATATTCTCACTCGTTTCGAACTTAGGAAAAAATAATATTTAATTTAGCATGAATTTCTATCGCTTTTTTTCAAAAAGTAAATACATCGTTATTTTGATGTGGATTGTTATTTCTTCATTTGTTCTCTCTCAGGATAGTTTGGCTGATTATATGCAAAGCGGAACTTATCGGATTCAATCTGACAGTTTGAATTTTGGTGGAGCTGATAGTTCTAGCTCTAACTATAAAGTTAATGATACTCTTGGTGAGATAGGAACAGGGGATTCAAATAGTGGAAACTACTATATGCATGCTGGGTATTGGCAAATGCAGGAAAGTTATATTGCCATATCTAGTCCCTCTGATCTGGCTATGACTTCTATGGGAGGACTCTCAGGAGGCTCTAGTGAAGGTACTATGTCTTGGGTTGTAACAACCGACAACACAGCTGGATATACAATGTCAATTGCATCCACAACAACTCCAGCACTTAAGTCTGCAGTAGATTCTCTAGATGACTATACTCCGGCAGGAGCTGATCCTGATTATAATTTTACAAACTTAGCTACCAATTCTTCTTTTGGTTTTTCTCCAGAAGGGACGGAAACCACTTCTCGTTTTAAAGACAATGGAGTAGCTTGTAATATTGGATCTTCGGAAACAACTAGCAAATGTTGGGATGGACTTTCTACGACACCGAAGGTTATCGCCGGTAGCACAACTTCTAATCAACCTTCGGGGAGTACGGTGACGACTCGCTTTAGGGCCGAATCTGGAGCTGATCATATTCAAACATCTGGAGCGTACAATGTGACTATTGTGGTAACAGCTACTACACTATAATGAATTATAAATTTATAAAAATATTATTCCTATTCATCTTTTTATTTTTAAGCCACTTCTCTTTTTCTAGTGCTCAATCTGCGAGTGGAATAGATGTAAATTTACATATTGGAAGTTGTAATAATAATAATATATGTGAAACAGGCGATGAGGACTTCTTTGTTTGTCCGGCAGATTGTACTCCTATCATAGTTCCTCCATTACCACCTGGAGGAGGGGGTAGTGGAGGAGGTAGCAATCTAGCTATGGATAATGTTTTTAATAATCTTACGGTTGAAGTTAGTTATAATAGTGCTGTCATAAAATGGGATAGTGTAATTCCCGTAATGTCTAGTTTAAAATGGGGAACAAATCCTGATTATAAAGACGGTGTTTTACGAAATATAAACTATCTATTGAAACATAAAGTAGAACTTATAAACCTAAAGGATGGAACAGTTTATTATTTTAATATAGAAGCTTTGAATCTTTTGGGTAAAACAAATTCAATCGAGAATCAGGTTTTTCGTACACTTTCTCCACTAGATACTACCCCTCCAGGCAATCTAAAGAATGTAACTGCTTCATCGGGTGCTCCTGGCATTACTATCTCTTGGGAAAATCCTAAAGATTTAGATTTTGATTATATACGTATTATGAGAAATTTGGATAGGTATTATGGAAGTCCATTTATTGGTAATGTTGCATATGAAGGGAAGGGAAATTATTTTACAGATAGTAAAGTGAAAGATGGGATCAAATATTATTATTCTTTGTTTGTTCGAGATAGAGCGGGAAATTATTCCTCGGGCTCTCTTGTAGATATAATTCACAATCCGAGAGGATTGGATACTTGGGGTGAAGTACTTACTTCAGAGGAAAAAGTTGAATCATCTACTGATCTTTATACTGTAACTCAGGGCTCATCAACTTATGATTTCTATACAGGCAGGACATTATCATTGGACGGTAATGAGCCTATTGTTATAAAAATAAAGCCTTTTTCAACAATTAAAAACGATGATTTGTGGGTAGAGGTTAAGAATTCCGATAAAGGAATTATCTGGCGATATTTCTTCTCTCATACTAAAGATAAGGACAGCGATATAAGTGTTAGTATTCCATCTTTTGACATTGAAGGACATTATATCATCTCTATATATAGGTATCATAATGGAGTAGCACAAATAGTGAATCAAGGAGCTTTTCAGATAGCTGAAGTTAAGGGAGAACAGCTATCTGATTTTTCTTATAAACATATATTTTGGTTTGTTATAATTATTATTTTATTTGTAGGCCTATTATTACGACTACTATTCACTATCTTTCATAGGTTTTTTAAGAATAATCACAAATAAAATCTGGAATGTTATTTATTGTAAATAATAATGGGGGTTATCAAATAATGAAATGGATGATATAATGTGATTGTATCATTATATTTATTAGTTAATTTTGTTAACCGCTCTTTAACCAATTTAGTGCGGGACATCTTGGTAAAATTGTATGCAAAATCAAAAAGGTAATATATGGGTGATCGTTGCTTTCATTATTGTTGCTGGTCTCATCGGACTTGTAATTTATTCGCTTATGAATAAAACGACAAAAGTTGACCCATTAGAAGGAATAAAGAGTGGGGATGTAAGTGAACAGCTTCAGGCCAACGAAGAGCCTATTAAAAAGGAAGGACAATTATTAAATAAACAAAAAAATATGGAACAAATATCAAAAAATGGGGATACTTTAGTTATGAATTATACAGGTCGTTTTGTTGATGGGAAAGTTTTTGATTCAAACGTTGATCCAAAATTTGGACATGTTGAACCATTCGAATTTCAATTAGGGGCAGGGAGAGTTATTAAGGGTTGGGATGAAGGATTACTTGGTATGAAAATAGGGGACAAAAAAACATTAACAGTTCCTCCAGAGAAAGGTTATGGCCCAAATGATTATAATGGAATTCCAGGAGGCTCAACTTTAATCTTTGATGTTGAGTTAGTTGGTATTAAATAATATGAAAGAAAAAGGTAAACTGTTTTTCCAGAAAAATATTAAGAGGAAGCGCACTTGGGCCGTCATTGGTCTGGTTGTTATTCTTGGCCTCTATTTTATTTTAAGAACACCAAGTAGTGTGATCAATACTGTGACTGATGTTGCTAAAATCTCTGATTTAAAACAGACCGTTTTGGCTACTGGCCAAGTGGTTTCTAATACAGATTTGAATCTATCATTTAATGCGACAGGGAATGTGAAGTCTATAAAAGTAAAAGTAGGAGACAAGGTAAAAGCAGGTCAAGTACTGGCAACATTAGAGCAAGGAGCAGAACTTGCATCTTTGACTTCAGCTCGTGGAGCTCTTGCTGCCGCCACTGCCCGCCTGAAGCGTATAGTTGAAGGAGCAACGAGCGAGGAGATAGCTCTCTCTCAAATTACTCTTGATCAAACTAAGTTGACTCAAGATACGCTCGTTCAAAATGCTTACCAAAATCTTTTGAATTCTACCCCTGAAGCAGTTCCAGAAAATGGTACAAGTGATTATACAGCTCCGACTATTAGTGGTACTTATAATTTAGGGAAAGAAGGAAAGATCTACCTTAGTCTATACTATAGTTCTGGTGGAGTAAGCTTTAATGCAACCGGCCTTACCGAAGGCTCAGGAATTGCAAATACTGTAATTCCTCAACCTATAGGTAATTCTGGACTTTATATCAAGTTTGCATCTGACTCAATCATAGATACCAAAGATTGGGTAATAGAAATCCCTAATAAAAAAGCATCAAATTATTTAACAAATTATAATGCATATCAAGCTACGGTGTCACAAGCCAAGTCCGCTATTGATCAAAGGACAGCTGAGCTTGCAATAAAGAAAGCAAGTGCTCGAAGTTCGGATATCGATCTTGCCAATGCCGATATTCTTTCGGCAGAAGGGCAATTACAAGCAGCTCTGGCTCGATACAATAACACAGTGATAACAGCACCTGTGGATGGGACTATTACAAGTATAGATATTAAAATAGGAGAACAGGCTACAATGCAAAAAGAAGCAATAGTGCTTCAAGATGTTTCAAATATTTATCTGGAGACCAATATCAATGAAGCCAATATTGCAAGTCTCTCTTTGGGCATGCCAGTAGAGATTACTTATGATTCTTTTGGGACAGATAAAATTTTCAAAGGAAGTATTACAAAGATTGATCCGTCTTCAACTCTTGTTTCTGGTGTTGTGAATTATAAAGTGACTGCTAGTGCTGAACAGATAGAAGATCTTCGTCCTGGCATGACAGCCAACATGACAATTAAAGTTAAAGAAAAAAGTGATGTTATTGCAATCCCATCTCGTTCTATCGTTACAAACGACAAGGGAGAAAGGACGATACGTGTCATAACAAATACAAGAAAAAAGAAATGGAAGTCAGTCGGAGTAACAACAGGCATAGAAGGTGATGGAGGGATGATAGAAGTCTTAAGTGGTCTTTCTACTGGTGATGAATTTGTGATTCTAATTAAAAAATAGGATGTTAATAGAACTTAAAGATATAATTAAAAATTACGACAACGGAGGCGTAATTACGAAAGTGTTGCGTGGGGTTTCTTTGTCTGTAGACGAAGGGGAGTTCGTCGCTATCATGGGACCATCTGGTTCTGGTAAGTCGACGTTAATGCATACTATTGGCTTCTTAGATAAGCAGACTTCTGGTACTTATCTTTTCGATGGAGAAGATACTTCTTCTTTCAATGATGACGAATTGGCTCGTATTAGAAATGATCGTATTGGATTCGTATTTCAATCTTTTAATCTTCTCCCACGTACTTCAGTTTTAGATAATGTAATATTGCCACTTCTTTACAATTCAAGTAAAGCAAGTCAGGAGGCTCGCGCCAAGAAAGCTCTTGAATCTGTAGGACTTGGTGAAAGAATACACTTTATGAGCAATCAGATTTCAGGGGGTCAGAAGCAACGTGTAGCTATCGCTCGCGCTCTTGTCTGTGATCCGAAAGTTATTTTTGCTGATGAACCGACAGGGAACTTGGATTCTAAAAGTGGAGCGACAGTTATGAACATACTTGAGCGACTCAACAAAGAAGGCCGTACTATTATACTTGTGACTCACGACAAAGGGGTGGCCCTACATGCAAACCGCATTGTAACTATCAGTGACGGAGAAATAGTCAGTGATGTTCTTATACCAGAGGAAGATCGAATTCACTCAAAAGAAATTAAAGAGGAAGAATAAATGAATAATTTTGTTAAAGAAATCAAGACGACGATAAAAGACTTACTATCAAGAAAAGGGAGGTCTTTTCTGACTATATTAGGAATCATTATTGGTGTTGCAGGGGTTATTATCATTATCTCTTTGGGTTCCGGGGCTCAGTCATTGGTGTTAGGCCAAATTACGAAACTTGGTTCCAATATGGTAGGAGTCCTTCCTGGTAAAAGCAATGAGAATGGTCCACCTACCGCTGTCTTTGGAGTTCAAGTTAAAACGCTGACACTTACGGACGTCATGGCTATAAAAGACAAAAGTAAAGTTCCAAATGCGACAGATGTGGCTACCTTTGTAAGTGGCAATGTGACGATTATTGCAGGGCGTGAAAGTGTCGACACTTCTTTTACAGCTACTGACGGAAGCTACGTCCGTGTTCAAAATGTAGAGATTGATAAGGGAACTTTTTTCTCAGATGAAGAAGGTAGGTCCGGAGCCAATGTAATAGTTTTAGGTTATGATGTTGCAACAGGGCTTTTCCCAAATGGAAATGAGATAGGACAGATAGTTAAGATAAAAATTCCCAATGCGAATTCATCACGAGGTGAAGTATCTAGTAGTATTCCACTTCGAGTTATAGGAGTTCAGAAAAAGATGGGGACAGTAGCATTTCAGAATCAAGATGATCAAGTTTTCATTCCTTTCTCTGTCGGACAACGTCAGATACTTGGCATAGATTATGTTCAATTTATACGTATCAAAATAGATGACGCTATCAATGTAAAACCAGCGATGGGAGATATAGAAAGAGTTTTAAGAGAGCAACATAGAATAAAAAATCCAGAAAACGACGACTTTTCTGTTCGTGATTTAGCTGACGCTATCAAGATTCTGACAAGTATTACAGATACACTCCGCATTTTCTTGGGGCTTATGGCAGGTATCTCTTTAATTGTTGGAGGTATAGGTATCATGAATATCATGCTTGTGACAGTTTCAGAGAGAACACGAGAGATAGGGCTTCGTAAGGCAATAGGAGCAACACGTCGAAATATTCGCAATCAATTCCTCCTTGAGTCTATTGTGCTTACTTTTACAGGAGGAGTGTTGGGAATTCTTTTGGGAATTTTAATCTCTTATCTGATAGCTATTGGAGCACGTTTTGCAGGTTATGACTGGGTATTTGTCATTTCTCCTATGGCAATTATTTTAGCAGCTACAGTTTCTGTAGCTACAGGAATAGTATTTGGTCTTTATCCAGCATTAAAAGCAGCGAAGCTAGATCCTATCGTTGCACTTAGATATGAATAGAAATTAATATATGTACAACATTTATTTCAAACAAGCTATACGTGGCATCAAGTCCAATCCATCAAGGACGCTTTTAACGACGCTTGGTATTATGATCGGCATAGGTACTGTTATACTTGTTCTCTCTGCAGGAGAAGGATTTAAGAGTTATGTGAATGCTCAGGTTGAGGTTTATGGATCCAACACCATGTTCGTAGAGACTTCTGTCCCTGCTTCAACAAAGGCTCGTTCCAAAGGAGCAAATGAGTCCGGCAATGTGAATAGTTCTGCCAACAATGCTGTCCCCGTTACCACTTTAAAAGTTCGTGATTTGGAAGATTTTAAAAATATTCCAAATGTTAAAAATTCATATGGAGTATCAGTTGGACAGCAGATAGTAACTCATAGTGGTATTTCTAAAACAGCAATGATCTTTGGTTCTTCGGCTTCACGCTTTGATATTGATAAAGGAGTTATAGAGAAAGGGAGAGGGTATAGCTTAGGGGAAGATAAGTCCTTGGCTCAAGTAGCAGTTTTAGGGAGTAAGATAGCCACAGATTTATTTGGAGACGAAGACCCCATTGGAGAGCTTATTAGGCTTGGTAACTATAATTTTGAAGTTATAGGTGTATATGAAAGTAAAGGAAGTTTTGGTCCCATGAGTGAGGACGATCAAATTTTCATTCCAGTCTCTACTTTACAGAAGAAAATTCAAGGCATTGACTATCTTTTTTATGCAGTGATAGAACTAGAAGATAAGTCCAAAGCAGATGCAACTAAGCTAGACATCATTGATGTTTTACGCAAGAATCATTATATCTCTGATCCATCTCGCGATGATTTTAAGGTGAATACTCAAGAAGAAAGTTTAAGTGTTTTTAATACAATTTTGAAAGCGATCACATTTTTACTTATTGCGATTGCCTCGATCTCTCTTATTGTAGGAGGAGTGGGAGTTATGAATATTATGTACGTGGTAGTTACTGAACGCATAGGGGAGATAGGTCTTAAGAAAGCACTCGGTGCACGTCGCAAAGATATTCTTTATGAATTTTTGATAGAAGCAGTTCTCCTGACGATTATGGGTGGCATTATCGGTATTATCGGTGGATCCTTTTTGGCTTTTGTTGTGGCAAAGTTTGCACAAAGTACGGGTCTTGCTTGGAAATTCATAGTACCGATCTGGGGAGTTATCATAGCCGTATCTGTGTCCATGATTATAGGCATTGTTTTTGGCGTTTTTCCAGCTCGCAATGCTTCTCGCTTGGACCCAATTGTCGCCCTCAATAAAGAATAATAATTTCGCCTAGGTCAGACCTAGGCGAAATTATTTTATAGTGGTACAATAATCATATGGCTATAAGAGATAAAAATTTAGTTATAAATGAATATTATCATTTATACAATCGTGGAAATGATAAAAAAGAAATTTTTTTAGATGAAGAAGATTATGATCGTTTTATAAAGCTTTTATATATCTGTAATTCGAAAAATGATTTTAATTTTAGAAATTCTATTGTAAGAAATAAAATAAATGCTTTTGATTTTGAAAGAGGGGAACCTTTAGTTTCAATAGTTGGGTGGGTTTTAATGCCTAACCACTTTCATATTATTCTTATTTCGCATAGGTCTGACCTAGGCGAAGGAGATTATAATCCAATAACAGAGTTTCTACGAAAAGTTTCTACTGCATATGTAATGTATTTTAATAAAAAGTATGGAAAGACCGGTTCGTTGTTTGAGGGTAAATTTAAGTCAAAACATATTGGAGAAGAAAATTATTTTAATTATATTTTTTCTTATGTGCACTTAAATCCAATTAAATTGATTCAATCAAACTGGAAAGAAAAGGGTATACTTGATAAAAATAACGCCAAAGATTTTTTAGAAAAATATAAGTATTCTAGTTTTCAAGATTATTTTGGTCAAGGAAGAAGACAAGAGAATATACTTGATAAAAATTCTATTCCAGAATATTGTCTTTGCAACCATATAAAAGACTTATTTAAGTGGATTATTAAAGACGCCTAGGTCAGACCTAGGCAAACTATGTAAAACAAACTGACCTAAGCGAGATATGATTTTTTGTACATAAAAATGATAATGATATAATACATGAAGTTAGTGTTTTATCAATTATTAATATAATAAATAATAAACAATATGCCTGATTTTAAACCAGATTCGATAAATAGTAAGGTTCTAGTTTCAGATTCTGAGAAATTAAAAGCTGATCTTTGGTCTACTCTTGAAAGTATTATTCCTAACGATGAACATGAATCACGTAAAAGATTTAATTTTGTAAAAGAAAAATATCGTTTTATAAGTTATGAGGATATGCTAAAAGAACTTGGTTCTGTGGAAGAAGAAATGAAAAAATATCACTCAAATAACATAAAAGGATTAAATTATACAAAAGATACATCTCCAGATAAATGTGTGTTTATGAAAGCAGATAGAGAGGATGGTGCCTCAGCATATGCAGTTATAGGAGTTAATACACCCATACAATATCGTGGAGATTTTTTCTCGCCATCTTTTTACGGTGGTCATGGAAGCAATCATGATTATAATCGCAGTGAGTTGCTTGGAAGTTTATATGAAGCAGTAACAAGATCTCCATATCCAGAAAAAAATTAGAGAAATAAAAAATAATTAGAAAACACCTGCAAACACCTTATTGATAGGTGTTTTTTGCAAAATTTTAAATATGCTATAATAGACGGATGGAAACATTATTAAACAACAAAAGAATAACATGTGCGGTTTTTATATTATTAATTATTATTTCATTGTTTACTCTGGCTCGTTTTGTGAATGAGATAAAACAAAGTCAGTATGTCGGCCGTGGTAATCAGCCATCCAATACAATCTCTGTATCAGGGACTGGAGAAGTTTTGGCTGTTTCTGATATTGCTTCTTTGTATGTAAATTTAAACAAAGAAGGCAAAACTTCAAAAGAGGCTCAAACGTTATTAAACGAGGAAATTACTAAAACATTAAATTATTTAAAAGAAAAGAAAATAGAAGACAAAGATATTAAGTCAGAATATGGTGGAATAAACCCAAAATATTCTTATGAACAAGTTGCTTGCTTCTCTTATCCTTGCCCAAACAAAGATCTTAAAATTATAGGTTATACGGCTACACAGTCAATCGTTGTGAAAGTTCGTGAAGTAGATAGTGCAAGTGAAGTCCGCACGGGGTTAGCCACTCTTGGAGTCACAGATATTAGTGGTCCCACATTCTCTATCGATGAAGAAGATAACTTTAAAGATAAAGCACGATCTCTTGCTATAGGAGATGCAAAAGAAAAAGCAAAAGTCTTGGCAAGTGAACTAGGAGTAAAATTAGGAAAAGTTGTAAGTTTTTCTGAAAATACAGGTGGATATCCAATGATGTATTCTGCAAAAAGTATGGTGGGAGCAGAAGCCTTACTTGACAGTAGAACTCCAGCCCCAGTCTTACCAAAAGGAGAGAATAAAATTACCTCAGATGTTTCAATTACTTATGAAATACGATAAGAAAGTCAAACACCCCCAAGCCTTGCTTGGGGGTGTTTGACTTTCTGCCCATTAAGAGGTACTATTGTATATAAGCCCTCCGGGGTGGTTTTTAATAAGAATAACTAATTTATATATGAATACAATAACTGATTTTATCAAAGAAGTACTAGCAGAAGCAAAACACATCACTTGGCCGACTCGCAAGCAAGCTATTTACGCTACTATTGCCGTGTTGGTTATTTCCTTGTTGGTTGCTTACTATTTAGGATTATTAGACTTTTTGTTTAGTAAAGGCTTGGAACAATTATTACTTAACCGATAAAATCAATATGGCAAAACAAGAATTAAGAGGGGAGAGGAATTGGTACGCTATTCATACTTATGCAGGATATGAGAATGCTGTTATGCGTAATTTAAAGCAACGCATAGATAGTCTTGGGGTCAATGATAAGATTTTTAGTGTTGTTGTTCCAACTGAGAAAAAAATAAAAATAAAAGCAGGTAAAAGAGTAGAAATAGAAGAGAAAGTTTATCCTGGATATGTACTTGTCGACATGATCGTAGATGATAACTCTTGGTATGTAGTTCGTAATACTCCCCGTGTTACAGGATTCGTAGGTGCTGGGGTAAATCCGGTTCCATTAAACAAAAAAGAAGTAGATGATCTCTTCGGCCGAATGGATAAAAGTAAGGGCAGTGTAAGTAAACACATGATTGATCTTGAAGTTGGAGAAATTGTTCGTATTGCTGACGGTCCATTCAAAGAGCTTGAAGGGAAAGTGAGTGATGTTGATAATGAGAGAGGAAAGGTCAAAGTTCTTGTTTCCATGTTCGGCAGAGAAACCCCCGTCGAATTAGACTTTCTCCAAATCAAAAAGATTTAGAAATGTAGCAGGATTGTTCAAATTTTTATCAGCGTCGGAGCCCTTTAGGGTAAAGCTGGAAAAATTTAATAATCCTGCGGAGTTTCTATTTGATTAGTGAGGTTAAATATGTTAGATTAAGTCTGTTACGCTGATGCTTCAAATATTAGAATAATAAAATAAATTATGGCCAAGAAAATTACAAAAAAAGTTAAGTTACAAATACCAGCCGCAAAGGCAACCCCAGCTCCACCACTTGGACCTGCTCTAGGTCAGGCCGGAGTCAACATCGCAGAATTCTGTCAGAAGTTTAATGCTATGACCGCTAAGGATGCAGGGGAAATAGTTGGAGTTCTCATTACTGTTTACGAAGACCGAACTTATGATATCAAAGTCAAGACTCCTCCAGTTGCCGGATTAATATTCAAAGCTGCCGGTATAGAGAAGGGTTCAGGTAAACCCAACACTTCAAAAGCAGGCAAGATAACAAAAGCTCAAGTCAAAGAAATCGCTATGAAGAAAATGCCTGACTTAAATGCCAAAGATATCGAAGGTGCAATGAAGATTGTCGAAGGTAGTGCCCGCTCAGCAGGTATTACAGTTGTAGAATAAAATACAAAATAAATTTCCCCTAGGCACAGCCTAGGGGAAATTTATTTTGTATTTTATCTAGAACCTAACTCTTATTTCTGAACTCTTTCTACGTATTGACTTGTTTCGGTATTGATGATTACTTTATCGCCTTCTTCTATGAAGAAGGGAACTTGGATTTTGACACCATTTTCAAGTGTTGCGAGTTTGCCTCCACCCGACGCAGTGCTTCCCTTTATAGATGGCGGACATTCTTTGATTACGAATTCCATTTTTATAGGCAAAGATATTTTAATAATTTGCTCAGTCCCATCGTTATCCCAGACTAAGGCTGTAGCATTTTCATTGGTTTTAAGATATTTGCCTGCTTCACCGATTATCTTTTCTTCAATTTTAAATCTATCCTTAGGATCAGTAGGGTCAGCAAACCAAAATTCACCCTTATTGGCATAAAGGAATTTCACATCTTTTTTGCTGATTTCAGCTTCGTCGGCTTTATCTGAAGCATGAAAGACTGTATTCCAAGTACGCCCAGAGAGTAGACTCTTGAGTTTGGCTTGGTTTTGAGGCTTACGTTGCTGGGTGCGAGCGACGTGATTGTCCATCACCTCACAAGGCTCATCTTCATATATAATTATTTTTCCTGTACGTATTTCACTGTATTCAAGCATATGATTAGGTTCTAGTGGCTAGTTTCTAGCTTCTAGTATATTTAATTTAATAACAAAATGAGTATAACAGAATTGTTTAAAAAACGGAAGGAGAATATTCTCCTGTAGTTTTTGCAAAATATTATTCACCAGCGCTCGATATCTGTATTTCTCCAAAACGGCTTTTGACCTCTTTAAGGATTTCATCTGAGAGCTTTTTGTTCTCTCTCAAGTATATGCGAGCTGCATCGTATCCACGTCCAAGCTTTATCTCCTCCACTGGACCTTTCTCTTTTTGTTTGGCTGTTCCTAGATATGAGAATATTGCCCCGCTCGATTTACTGATAATTCCAAGCTTCTCTCCGAGAGCCATAATTTCTCCTTCACGAGAAATTCCTTCCCCGTATATAATATCGAATTCTGTTTGTTTGAATGGAGCTGCAACTTTATTCTTTACAACCTTCACTCTTGTACGACTCCCGACTACTTCCTCACCCTTTTTTATCTGGGCGATTCTTCGTATGTCGAGACGGACAGAAGTATAGAATTTAAGAGCCTTTCCTCCCGGAGTAGTCTCAGGATTACCAAACATGACCCCGATCTGCATACGGATCTGGTTTATAAAAATTAGAGAAGTCTTAGAATGAGCGACTATGGCCGTGAGCTTACGAAGTGCTTGCGACATAAGTCTAGCCTGTTTACCCATGTGTTGCTGTCCCATATCGCCCTCGATTTCATCTTTCGGAGTGAGGGCTGCGACAGAGTCGATAACTACGACGTCTATTTTCCCAGAACGTACAAGACTCTCTGTAATCTCAAGGCCTTGTTCACCGTTGTCTGGTTGAGAGATCAGAAGCTCTTTAATATTGACTCCAAGTTTACTAGCATAATCTGGGTCCATCGCATGTTCAGCATCAATATAGGCGCATATACCACCCTTTTTTTGAGCTTCTGCTACGATATGTAAGGCAAGAGTCGTCTTACCTGAGGATTCTGGGCCAAATATTTCTATCATACGGCCTCTGGGTACACCACCGACTCCTAGGGCCATATCAAGACCGATTGATCCAGTAGGTATGACATCGATGTCTACCTTTGGAGCATCACCCAATTTCATAATTGCACCTTCGCCAAACTTTGTCTGGATTGATCTGATTGTATCCTCGATTTCTCCACCTGTTTCTTTTGGAGCCTTTTTTGCTTTTTTTATCATATATTTATTTTTTGAAATTAAAATAGTTTTTTAAAATAAATTTAGGGCGTATCTAAAATAGTCTTATCAGAGGGGCCGGCGGAGGCTGTCGAGCCGAGCACTGAGCAAATTTCTAGCAAGAAATTATGCGGACCCGATGAGAAGAGCTATTTTAGAGGAGCCCTTTTTTAAAAAACTATTTTAATTTCAAAGATTATTTTATAATTTTACTTACTATTAAACGCGACTGTTCCCGCACTTTCTTTATAAACCAATTGGAACTTTTTCTCTTTACTTTTACCAAATTTATCTTCGGTATTAATTGTGATAACAGAAAACCCAGGGATAAGAGCAATAGATTCTCTGAAACTTCCATCTTTATCTATATATATTTCTCTACCATTAAGACTTATATGAGTAGCATGCTCAGCCTTCCCAGTTATATAAGTAATAGCAGTGCCACTTCTTTCTATTGCAGCTTCTACCTGTACTCCTTTTAGCAAGAAAGACATTTTCATAAGAGCAAAAATTCCAATGGTCGAAAATAATACTACACAGGACATTGTCCCTAGCCACCACTTTATGTTTTTGTCTTTTATGCTTTGCATTATGTATTTGAATTCTTAATTCTTCTCTTATTATATCACTTTTTTTAAAAGCTAACACCAAACAGCAAATATCTATTATTGTCCTACTGCGATATCGTCAGTATTATTCACTCCTTTCTCAAGTACATCCCTTGGTTTAGCACCATTTCCAGGACCGACAACTCCATGGTCTTCAAGCATATCTATAAGCTTAGCAGCTCTGGCATAGCCGACGCCGAGCTTCCTCTGTAGGTATGAAGTTGAAGCTTTCTGGTCTCTTATTACTACTTCTCTAGCTTCTTCATATAGATCATCTTCTCCACTTTCGCTTTCCATACTATCGCTAAATAAATTGCTACCTTTTTCAATATTACCTGTCAGTACGATTTGATCGGGGATCTCATCCATATATGCGTTCTTTAAATATTCAACAACTCTCTTGACCTCATCTTCTGAGATGAAGGCACTCTGTAGACGTTCAGGCTGACTCATTTCTCCACTGGCATAGAGCATATCTCCAGCTCCTAGTAGCTTTTCAGCTCCTCCTTGGTCGAGAATTGTTCGAGAATCTATCTGTGAAGATACTTGTAGGGCGATACGAGTAGGGATGTTGGCCTTAATGAGACCCGTGATGACATTGACGGACGGACGTTGAGTTGAGAGGATGATGTGAATTCCGACAGCACGAGACATTTGCGCAAGTCGCACGATAGCACTTTCTAATTCTCTTGGGTAGGCTTGCATGATATCGGCAAGCTCATCGATGACGATGACTATATAAGGCATTCTTTCGGCTTCACCTTCTTTGCTTTTTGCATAAACTGTCGAGTGATATGATTCGATGTCTCGGACAGATTCAGCCTGGAGGACATCGTATCGGCGATCCATTTCTTTCGCTGCCCATTTGAGAGCCAGGATTGTCTTCTTGGGGTCGGTGATAACAGGGGTAAGTAGGTGAGGGATTTTGTTGTATAGAGTAAGCTCAACTCTCTTGGGGTCTACCATGATGAGCTTCATGTCTTCTGGTCCATTTCTGTACAAGAGAGAAGTGATGATTGAGTGAATAGTTACAGACTTACCAGAACCAGTTGTTCCAGCGATTAGTGCGTGAGGCATCTTGGCCAAGTTGCCAAAGACGGCCTTACCAGAGAGTCCGCGACCAAGGGCGACAGTTAGTGGTTTTGGAGAATTTTGGAATTTATCATCTGATAGTAAAGTAGCAAGTCCGACAGTTGATTTTACTTTATTTGGAATTTCAACTCCGACGAGAGATTTGCCAGGAATCGGTGCTTCAATACGAATAGGATGGGCAGCGAGAGCGAGGGCTAGGTCATTTTGAAGTCCTACGATACGTGAGAGCTTGACTCCTTGTGCAGGCTTGAGTGCATAGCGAGTGACGGTCGGTCCGACAGTTACCTCATCCATCTCAACAGGAATTCCAAAGTTGAGGAGGGTACGTTGGATGATGTTTGTATTACCTTTCATGTCCCCGATATTTGGCTTACCTTTATCTTTCTCAAGGAGTGAAAGTGGGGGAGCGATATAGTCAGTGTGGAATTTCTTTTTAGGTGAAAGTTTTTCTTCCTCGATTGTTTTAATAGCAACTTCGCTGTATTCCAATTCCTGTTCTATTGGTTTCTCATTTTCTTTTTGAATATTTGGCAGAGCAATCTCGGCAATACTTTCGGTCTCAGTAAATGGTAGGGGAATTTCTTTATTGAAAATGTTTTTAATTTTGTGCCAGATGGCAAGTAGATTTGGACGTTCGTTTCCGAGTACTATTAGAGAGATGATGAGTATGGTTCCGAGAAGGAGAATCCCTCCATATACTCCAAATGGACTCATAATGAAAGCCACCAATCTTCCTAGTTGTCCACCATAAGTAAGTACAGTCGAAGTACCTACTCCATTTGTTGCGAGGTCCATGATACCGAGAGTTGAGAGTAGTACCGACGCTCCCATTATCAAGTGTAATCGAGCAATACCGAACATTCCTTCTTTCAAGAAAGATACTCCTACGATTCCTAAAATAATAGGTAGTAAGTAGTACCCAAATCCAAAAATTAAACTCAACATTTTATAAATAAAATCTCCTGCAACTCCTGCTAACCGAAATATTGATAATAAAATTAAAAGTCCTAAAACCAGAAAGATAATACCCCAGATACTGTCTGTCGTCTCTTCTTTTAATTCTACTTTTTTCCTGTTATTCTTGCCCGATTTTCGGTTTCTTTTTGCCTCTTCTTTTTCCTGGTATTCTTTATCTTTTTTTGCCATATTGTTTAGTTTAATTGTGATGATTTTATGAGTTCATTATAGCATAAAATTATCAAAAATAATTACGACAAACAGGTGATTTTTTCAAATATTAATTTGAAAAAATCACCCTGTGGATAACTTTTTTTATAATTACTAATTACCTATTACTAATTAATAATTAGAATCCATAAAATACCAGCACAAAAGCAAAGCTTTTGTGCTGGTATTTTCATTTGTAATCAGTAATTGGTAATTAGTAATTACTCATTTTTTTCTTTACAAGAAAAAAATAGAGTATATAATGGACACATTAAAGACATAAAAATCCACTCTAGGTGGTCAAAAAGACATTATGAATAATCAAAAAGACACACAAAAGACAAGTTTGAATTCATATGGACAAGAGAATGTCCTAGACGTTAAATCTTTGCATAGTAAGCATATTTACGAATTTGCAAACAAAAAGACAGAGAAGTTAGTTACCGCTCTTTATATGGTCACAGACTGTATGGACACCGACGATGCACTGAAAGCAAAACTTCGAGAACTCGGAGTAAGGTTGCTATCGGACATGTATAAGTTGTCAACACTCTCTCCTCAAGACAAGCACTTACATATCGGAGCATCTTTGGCACATGTAGATGAAGTACTTTCTTTTATAGAAATCGCTTATACCATAGGTTTTATTTCAGAGATGAATACAGCCATTTTAAAGAAAGAATTTATGATTCTGATAGGGGAGCTAGAGAACTTGGAGAAGAAAGACAAGCACTTCACTTTCACTCTTGATGAAGAAATGTTTTCTCTTCCAGCAATCTCCCCTAGGCAAGGCCTAGGGCAAGAGAATAATGTAAAGGACAATAATATTAAAAGGACAAACTTTAATATTATGTCTTTTACAAATCACAAGCCTAATTCTTCTTACGGACAAAACCTTTCTGCTAGCCTGCCGAAGAGGCAGGTCTCTGATAAAAAAGAAAGAACAGATAAAATACTTACTCTCATTAAGGAAAACAAGAACTTGTCTACCGGAGAGGCTGGAGTTTCTATAAAAGACATTTCAACTGCATTCACCGACTGCTCAGAAAAGACAATTCAGCGTGAATTAAATTCTCTTCTTGCTAAAGGACAAATTAAAAAGACTGGTTCCAAGAGGTGGTCAAGGTATCAATTAGTTGCTAATTAGGTTCTAGTAATTAGTGACTAGTTTCTAGTAAAAATGCCTCGGCGTACGCCGAGGCATTTTGTTGTAAGAATTGTATTCCAAGTTCGTCTACTTATGTATATGGTAGGGCGTATTATTAATATAACACTAGAAACTAGTCACTAGCTACTAGAAACTAATTATTGACTTATCCACAGCTATTCACTAAAAACTAGCTACTAGAACCTAATTATTCTTGCATATTATAAACCCCTATTATATAATGGTATTGCGTATTAGTAGTTGGCATTTATATGCTTTATATGCTAATATGTAATATCTCTATATGTATGGTTTACAACCTTATATATTGAGATCCGATCATTGAAAATTTAATACTATATTATTGTTAATACCAAACAGTATATAGCCGTAGTTAGTTCTAGTATTTTGTTGTTAGAAATTTTCTTTCAACTTTATAACTTTTAACTTTCTACTTATTCAGTTTTCACTGGTCAAATTGCTATTCGTTTTCTCGTATTTTTCTTTTTGTTTTTCCTTGCTAAATTTACTTTGATAGAGAAGTAATCTAACGCAGGAAAAATTACATTGTTTTTTTTCTCGCTTTTATTATTACTTTGATAGAGAGGTAATATATTGCAAGAAAATTCATAAAGATTATTTATTAGATTTCGTTTAGTAGTATCGGCCCTGTCGACAAGGCAGATATGCTTGTCTATATTTGTAAATTATTCGCAAGAATATTTTATAAATGAAGCAAGCAGATTGTTTATGGATTTCGTTTACGATTCTAAATTTTGTTTCTCCTTTCATCACAACTTTTTTGATAGAGAGAAGTCTTGAGAAAAGTTTCAAGGTTTAGAAGTTCAGTAAAAGATTATTCTTTATTATTAAAAAGTAGAGAATAATCAAATATGCACACATATTGGTTTTTTCCTCGTCGTATTATTATTTTATTAGTCACGTCCGAGGATAAGTCGAAATCAATTTAAAAGTGCATACAATTAATTAAAAATTATGTTAAATAAATCAAAGACTTTCAAATTTTTGATCGGAACATTCGTTTTTGCTATGGCTTTCGTAGCTACATCAGCATTTGCTATTGATTTCGGTACAACAACTTTGAAAGTAGGAAGTAAAGGAGAAGCTGTGAAGACTCTTCAAACTTTAGTTGGTGCTGATGTTGATGGATCTTTTGGTCCTCAGACAGCATTGAAAGTTAAAGCTTGGCAAGCAGCTAACGGCCTAGAAGCTGATGGATTGTTTGGTAACAAGTCAAAGACAGTAGCTATGGGTGCTTACAACAGTGGCAATCCAAATGCAGCAGGTTCACTTTGTCCAAACGGAATGACATTGGCAAGTAACTGTTCAGTAGCTCCAGGAGCTGCAACAGCAGTAACACTTTGTCCAAATGGAATGACATTGACAAGTAACTGCATGACAGCTCCAGGTACAGCAGTTCCAGGAGCATTGGTAGGAACAGCTGGAGAAATAGCCACATTAACTCAACTTTCACAATATAGTGGAGAAGAAGTTGGTGCAGGACAAAAGGATATCAAAGTACTTGGTTTTGATATGAAATCATCAAAAGATGGTGATATTGGTATCAATTCAGTAAAGGTAAGTTTTGTTATCACTAATGCTAGTGGTTCAACAAGACTAACTGACTATGCTAGTACAGTTACACTATGGCAGGGCTCAACAAAGGTTGGTTCAGCCCTAGCAGCTGATTTCAACAAAGACAGTACAGGTCATTACAGTAAGACAATCAGTGTTTCAAGTTCTGTAGTTAAAGCAGATGTTACAGAGAAGTTTTACGTAACAGTAGATGCTCTTTCAAGTCTTGATTCTGCAGATATTGATTCAGAAGTTATGACTATCGGTATTGATAATGTTAGATATGTTGATGGATCAGGAGTAACAACTACTGAAGCTTTAGCAGGAGATCTTCCAATTTCAGGAGTTTCTGTTGCTTTCGTAAGTTTTGCAACTGCAGCTGACACTGAATTGAAGATTACTACATCTTCATCTTCACCTAAGGCTCAAGTTGTTAAGGCAAGTACAACAGCTAATACTGATGGAGTTGTTCTTTTGAAGGGAGTATTAACCCTAAAGGGAACATCTAATGTTTGGTTGGATGAATTGCCAATAACATTTACTGCAGCCAATGATAGTATTGATTCAATGGCAGGATCAGTTACACTTAAACTCGGTGATAATACATACACAGAGTCTCTAGGTGCAAACTGTGTCAGTACTTGTGCTTCAAATACTACAGCCGTAGTTACATTCAACAATCTTGATTACACTATCACTGCAGGAGCTACTGTAAACTTTACAGTATCTGCTGACATGAATGATATTGAAAATACAGGAGTTACTGCAACTGACTTTGATGAAGGAGATACTCTTCTTGCTTCTTTGACATCAACAAACCGTGCAGCTATGGTTGTTGAGAATAGTCAAGGAGATTCATTGACTGATGCAACAGAGAGAACTGGTTCATCTGTTGGTGAAGCTATGACATTCCGTTCAGAAGGAGTAAATGTAGCAATGGGAACAGTTACTTATGGAAACACAGAAGATTCAAGTGGAAACATCACAACTGTTACTTATACTATTCCAGTATCTGTAACATCATTCGGTGATACTCTATATATGGGTCAGTCAGCACAATTGGCAACAGCAGCAACAGCTTCAAACGCATTTGCTGTAGTATTCCAAAATTCAACTGCACCTACTGTTTCTGATGTAGCAGCAACTGCTTCATTCACTCTTGCAACTTCAGATGCAACTATTGAAACAAACGGTTTCCGTCTTGATGATGGGGTAACAAAGAACTTCACAATAACAGCAGTTCTTACAACACCTACAACAGCAAGTAACTCATACCGTGTTGCTCTAAAGCAATTGCAAACATTCACAGACGCAAACTTGGGTCTTGGATCAACATTAAATTCTTTGACTCCAGTAGAGTCATATCAAACTGGCTACAAGTTCATAACAAGTTAATAGCTTTTAATGAATTAAGTTTAGTTTGAAAACTTAAACAGAAGGAAAACTGCGAACCACAAAAAGCCACCCAATTGGGTGGCTTTTTGTTGTTTATTACTAGGCATTTTATGTATTTTTAGATATAATTTACCTTATGAGTTCAATTAAGAAAGACATACTTAATTATGGAATATTATTATTATTTTTTCTTACTCCACTGATGTATTTTGGTAGTAGGATTTATCCACACATAACTTCTAAAACTTTCTTTTTCTATGGATTTGCAAATATATTATTTTTCTATTGGTTATATATTATTCTTATAGACAAAAGTTATCGTCTTTCTAGGAAACAATGGTTATTTTTTGCACCATTATTTTTGTATGTTATCTGGATGACTATTGCAGGTATATTTGCCGTTAATCCACATCTCGCTCTTTGGTCATCCTTAGGGAGGGGGACAGGATTATTAACATTATATTATTCGACAACTACAGCTATTATAGTAGCTTCTATCGTTAAAAATAACGGTATTAGATATATTTACTCTATATTGAAATGGTTTATAATATCATCTTCTCTTGTTGTTTTGACTGTATGGCTTGGGAACGAAGGTTTTCATTTACAAGGTGGTTTGTTTGTAAATTCTGGTGGTGGAGGTATCATAGGCAACTCTTCATTAGCTGCAGCTTATCTCATATTTAGTTTATTCTTTGGATTATTTTTAATATTTTCTAATTCAATACAGAAAAAAATCAAAATATTTACTGGAGTAATTCTTGCTTTTATCTTATTTTCACCCTTATTTATTAATTTATTTGGATTATTGCAAAGAGGGGAATTACTCGGAAGTGCAAGAGGGGCCATGATTGGAATTATTGTAGGAGTGGGAATAATGATTGTGTCTTATTTCTCTTTTTCAAATAATAAAGCTCTCAAAATTATAGGGATAATTGGAATTTTCTTATCATTACTTATATTTTCGATTGGATGGAGTAAATTTATGAATCCCGATACTGCTATTCATCAGAAATTTACTGAAGTTGCTTCAGGGACTCGTTTCCTATTCTGGAATGTAGCCCAAGAATCAATGAATAAGCATCCATGGCTTGGTTATGGCCCAGAGAACTACATGATTGCTTTCCAGGAAAACTTTAATCCTCAAATATTAAATAAGGATTTAAGTGTTGAGGCATGGAATGATAGGGCTCACAATATTTATTTTGATACTGGTGTTTCCGGTGGTTATCCAGCCATTATATTTTACAGTATTTTTCTACTCAGTATATTTTATGGTATTTTTGTTTTGTTTAAAAATAATAAAATATCAAATGTACAAGTAGGCATCTTTTATGGCTTATTATGTGCTTACATCTTCCAGAATTTATTTGTTTTTGATTCTACTCTATCCATAATGAATTTATTTATGTTTGCAGGGTTAGCATTTGGATATATTGGATATAAAAGTGATGATGAGAAGAAAAATAAAGAAGAACAAAATGGTAAACAAAAGAAAATAATCGTTAGTCAGACTAATGAGATGTTAATAGGTACCACTCTTTTGGTCTTATGTGTGATATTCTGGATATATTTTTCTATATTACCGGCCGATAAGTCTAAGGCATTTTGGTCTGTATTTAGTAAAAAAATAGAAGTACGTTCAGATTATAGTAATTTATTGCAAGGGTCATCTGTGGGGAATGATTGGGATGTCAGTGGCCTTGCTCATGATGTATATAAATCTTATGCACTTAATCCTATTCAAATAAAAAATAACAAAGCCATGCTACCAATTTATGAGAAAGATTTAAATTCGCTATTAAAATATCTTGAATCTGTCTCAAGGGAAAATACCACTGATTTTAGATTATATAAGAAAATATTTGATTTATATAGCACTTCCATATTTCTTGGTGATAAAAGAAATGATCCAATATTGATACAGCATTTATTTGAAGTCTTGAATCAAGCAAAAGAACTTTCTCCCAATAATCCAGAGGTATATTGGGGTATGGCTCAATTATATGCATGGTCTGGTGATTTTAAGAATATAGAGCAAGTATATAAACAAGCCATTGATCTTGACCCAAGTGTTTCAGCTTCACATAAATTACTTATTCAATTTGCTCAAGCGATAAGAGATCAGAAATTATATAATGAGGCTATTATACAAGCAGAAAAAGATATTCCTGGTTTTGTTGAAGCTAATAAAAAAGAACTAAATATAATAACAAAATAATATATGTCTAAAATAATTGTCATCCCAGAACGAAAATTTATATCGAATGCATATAAAATTTCGTACGGGACAAGCAGGGGGAGCGGGGTTTATAAGACTAGCCAGAACTTGCCACAGGGAAGGTAAACGGGGGACAGCCACCATTGTTTATTGTTTTCTACATAAAGGTGTAATAGTAACTAGTTTACAATAGGTTGACAATAAGATATAGAATAGTTGACAATAGATAGTCTTATCATTATATCTATATTTTATAATGAAATTTTCAGTATGTGCAAAAATTGCATAAGTTCAAATTTAAGAAAGAACTCGCCAGAAAGATTCTTATGAAAACTAGACAAATACAAAATATAACTTTATAAAGTTCCGTTAATTTTGACTAACTTTATAAAGTTTGGTAATATGTTTATGTATGGATTTACAGCAAAAGCTTAAGATTATTCAAAAAAGACTCGGATTAACTCAGACGGAATTAGCAACAAGATTTGGTGTTTCTTTTGTGGCATTTAACAATTGGTGGACAGGTAAGTCAGTTCCTCGTAAAAAAGCAGAAGATCTAATAGAAGATTTATTTTTAGAAGTTACTGGTCAGAAAGTAATATCTAAAGATAAGCTTTTGTTAAAAAAGAAAATAATAAAAGAAAGATCTTCAAGATACAAAAACGTGGTAGGGGAGATTTTGAAAAATAAAGATATTTATGATGAGTTTGTTCTTAAATTAACTTATCATAGTAATAGCATAGAAGGAAGCACTCTTACAGAAGCAGATACAAAAGCTGTTATTTTTGATAATGTCGCCTTACAAAACAAAACATTAATTGAGCAATTAGAAGCGAAGAATCATCAAACTGCCTTAAATTATTTATTTGAATATATTGCTAAGAACGGAAAAATTAATGAAGATTTAATATTGAAACTTCATAGTATTCTTATGAATGGCATTAGGCCTGATGCAGGATTGTATCGAAACCATGGAGTTAGAATTGTAGGAGTTAGTTTACCAACTGCAAATTATGTCCGAGTGCCGGATTTAATCAAATTGATTGTCTCAGATCTTGAGAAAATAAATAAAGATATTATAGGTATTTCTGCAAGCGCGCATAGTCGTTTTGAGCAGATTCATCCATTTTCTGATGGCAATGGTCGTATTGGACGATTAATTATGACAGCCATGCTTTTAAGGGCAAATTTAGCTCCAGCTATTATTCATCAACAGCAAAAACAACTTTATTATACTTATCTTTATAAAGCTCAAACCAAAGACGATCAAAGTCAATTAGAAGATTTCCTTTGTGATACAGTAATAAGCGGATTTAATATTTTAGATCGAAATAATGAACAAATATAAAATAATTGTCACAGGGGGAGCGGGGTTCATAGGGTCACATATAGTAGATGCACTTGTAGAGGAAGGGCACGAAGTGCATATAGTTGACGATATGTCCGCAGGCAAGGAGGAGAATATCAACCCAAAGGCTACGATGCACAAGCTGGATATCAGAGATGGAGAAGCCCTTCTTCCTATCTTTGCTGGGGCTACTTATGTCTTCCACGAGGCCGCTATTCCCCAAGTGCAGTACTCTATAGAGCATCCAGTAGAGACAAACGATATCAATGTAAATGGCACTTTAAACGTGCTTGAGGCTTGTAGGCTAAACAAAGTGAAGAGGGTTGTATTTGCCTCTTCTTGTTCTGTATATGGCGATCAGGAAAGGCTTCCTATAGTTGAAGACATGGTTCCTCACCCTATATCTCCATATGCCTTACACAAGTACATCGGCGAAGGGCACATGAAGCTATATAGCGAGATATATGAGCTCGAGACTGTCTGCCTTCGCTACTTCAACGTCTATGGTCCTCGTCAGTCAGTAGACGGCTCGTATCCTTTAGTCATCGCCAGATTTTTAGATCTTAAAAAGAATGGGCAGAAACTCATCATCGTTGGTACTGGGGAAAACACTCGCGACTATGTGAATGTGGCCGACGTCGCCCGTGCCAATATTTTAGCTATGAAGGGGGAGAAAGTAGGCAAGGGTGAAGTTATAAATATTGGTACTGGGTATCAAGCCTCCGTGAATAGGATTGCTGAGCTAGTCGGTGGTGAAGTCGAACACATCGCCCCTCGCCTCGAGCCGAAGAGCTTACAAGCAAGCATATCAAAAGCCAAAGAGCTTCTAGGTTGGGAGCCAAGTATAAGCTTAGAGGAAGGTATTGGGGAATTGATAAAGTTAAACAATATTTAAATGATAATCACACGACTACAAGGAGGTATGGGCAATCAGATGTTCCAGTATGCACTAGGAAGAGCTCTTTCTGTGAAGAATAATGTGCCACTTGGACTTGATCTGACCTTTCTGCTGGATCGTACACCAATACCAAACTTTACTTTCAGGGATTATCATCTTGATGTTTTTAATATAGAAGCTACTTTTGTATCTAAAAAGGATATCCCTTTTTTATATAGAAAACATAATCTTGGAATATTTATGAGGTATTTAGATTATATTCGTCGCAAATTGATATCGACACCCGGAAAAGAAAAGATGAATTGTATTTTTGATGCATCTATTTTACAACTTGGGTCAGATGCATATCTTGAGGGATGGTGGCAGAGTTATAAATATTTTGAAAGCATTGAAGATATTATTCGCAAAGACTTCACGTTTAAAAATAAATTACCCTTACATATAGAGAATTTAAATGAAGTTATAAAAAAGGAAAATTCTTTGTGTGTTCATGTGAGGAGGGGAGACTACGTAGGTAATTTTCATCATGAAGTAGTAGGCAAAGATTATTATGATAGAGGAATAGAGAGAATAAAAAGTCTTACAAATATAGACAAGATTTATGTATTTTCTGATGATGTAAAGTGGTGTGAAGGGAATATGAAGTTTGATTTACCTACTATGTTTGTAGGAGAGGAATATGCAGGTACTAAGGCAGAAGGGCACATGGCTCTTATGTCTGCATGCCACAACTTCATAATTCCCAATAGCTCTTTTTCTTGGTGGGGTGCATGGCTAGCTGATTATAAAGACAAGGTGGTAATAGTTCCAAAGCAATGGTTTGCTGATGAAAGTATTAATAGTGATGATTTAATACCAAAAGAATGGATAAGGATATAAACATGGAAAAACTAGTATCAATTATACTTCCTACATGGAAAAATGCGGGGGAATATATTAATAGATCGATTGATAGTGTTATCGCACAAAGTAATTCGAATTGGGAATTATTAATTATAGATGATGGTCTCACTGATAATACGGAAGAAATTGTAAAAGAATATATAAAGAAAGATAGAAGAATTATTTTCTTAAAAAATGAAAAAAATTTAGGCATCCAGAAAACTTTAAACAAGGGTATAAAGGAATCAAAAGGGGAGTATATAGCCAGGATAGATGACGATGATGAATGGGTAGATACGGATAAGCTTAAAAAGCAAGTTGAATTTCTAAATGATAATTCTGGCCATGTTCTAGTTGGTACTGGGGTAATAGTTGTGAATGAAAATGGTAAAGAATTATTTAGATATTTATTACCAGAGAGTGATATGGAGATAAGAAATAAAATTCTTACTAAGAGTTGTTTTATTCACTCGAGTATTATGTTTAGAAAAAATGTAGTTGTTGATTTAGGAGGGTACGATGAATCGAAAGAAACTCGGCATGTAGAGGATTATGATTTGTGGTTAAAATTAGGAACTGTAGGTAAATTGGTCAATCTGCCCACTTATGCAGTTAAATTTACATTAAGAGGGGGAAGTATTAGTTCAACAAATAAATTGGGGCAATTTAAGAAAAACATAATTTTAATAAAAAAATATAAAAATAAATACCCCAACTATTTTGGAGCATTAATCCGAGCCTATGTCAGGATAGTAGTTTATGGATTTATTTTAAAGTTGCCTATTAAATTTACCTTAAATAAATTAACCAAATTTTATAAAGAAAACTGGTAATCAAAACTTCTCTTTTATTATATATATAATCTCATTGAATTTTGAATTTTTACTACTTACTTGATTATTCCAATTTGAAGTTCTCATTATGTGGACCCAGTCATCAAGAACCTCTACTATATTTTCTGAAGTGTCAAATTTAGTTACTTTTTCATTTTTATCCAGGTCAAAATATGTTTGTCTTATTTTTAAGATATTATTCTTATTTATATTTTTATATAATGAATGATAGTTTGATCCTCCAGTATCTAGTCCGCGATAAGGCATAAAGTTCATTTTATATTTTCTTACTTCTGCAAATTTAAAAAAACAAAAACCAGGCCAAAGATACCATTTTTCCTCTCTTTCCTGTATTAACCCCCAAGCCCCATTTTTTATGTAATTTGTTATAGAGGTTTCCTTAAATGGTATGATGTCATGGTCTATAAATCCAAAATATGCAGGTTCATATTTATTAATAATATTTCTGTATGCCCAATTTAAGGCCTTGCCGTGAGATTTACTCGGACTTTTTTCAAAAGTATTGTTTGGTAATTTAACATATGGAATATTATTAATTTTGCAATATTTAAATATTTCGCCTGAGACATTTTTTGTACTTGAATTATCAACTATTATATGACTAAAGTCGTCTTTTAAGTTTTCCATAACCTTTTCATTTTGGAATTTAATAATTTCAACATTATTAAAAGCTATTGTTATCAATATAAATTTTGTATTTTTTAAATTAAATTTATTTAAATTAGAGTATGTTGGTTTTTTAAATTCAAAAAGAACCATTTTGAACTCAAGGTATTTATTGTAAAACTTATGAAAAATTTTTTTCATTTTTAAAAAATGTACTTTAAATTTATTTACTTTTATACTTCTTAATATAGCATGTCCACCATACTTATTCTTATCTCGTATAAGTATTATAGGATTGAAGGGAAGAGGCCAGCCTTCAGGGTATAGATACGATGGGGGTAGTATTTTCACATCTGTTCTGTTCAGAACATACCTATTCCAGTGTGATTCATCGTGCCATTTTGCAATAATATTATTCTTCTTATCAATATCTACATTATCTCGCATTACTTTCATTGCTTCTATGAAGTTGGTAGTTTTACCTCCATTTAATCCACCAGCAAAATAATATTGCCCTTGATCTTTAGATATAAAGGCAGTGGACTTTTTATTATTCTCATATGTAAACTTTTTTCTATTTTTATTATAAAATCCAGGGTGCAATGTAGCAACTAGATTCTCGTTTTCATTTGGAAGGAAATTATCCGCAGTTATTTTTTCTAAAACTATTAGATTGGCATTGAAGAAGAATAAGTAATTCATATCTTCTAGTTCCTTTTCTTTATTCAGGAATACATGAAAACGCATCAAGGTATTCTCAGGCCAACCCAGGTTCTCCTGGTATATTCTATGGACTCTTGGATTCTCTTTCTCAAAATCTAGCTCTGCGCTGTCTGTGAAGACAAAGTAATACTTCTCACTATCAGTGATAAACCTTTCTTCCATACTCAAATAGAAATCTTTCCAAAAGATTGAATATTTCCCTGTGCAAATGTATAAGATTCCTATTCTCATTTAATTAATTGTTTTATTAAACTCTTAATACTTAACAATATTTTGTTCTTAATTTTATAAATCATTATTTGTAATTTAAAACACAAAAATTCATATTGGCTCTTTTTGCTTTGATTCATCCACTCGATTAGATTCTCAAAAGAAGCCTTTCTTAATTCTTCATCTGAAATTTTATCAGACCTGATGCTTGTCTCTGGATGGTCATCATATATTACCAATGGTTCCTTCACAAAGGCAAAATTTGTCTGGGTCAGTACTCTTAGCCAGTATATATAATCAGCAAAACTTCTATAATTAATTGTTGAAGAAAATGACCCTATTGTATTAATTAAGGATGAATGTATCATAACCGAACTACATACAATATCATTACTTTTCAAAATATCACTAAATTTAATAGTTTCTTTTTTCCAATTTGAAACAAGGTTATTATTTATGGTGCCATTTATTCTAATTAAAGCACTTGTACAAATAGCCTTACATTTTAGTTTTTCAGCTAAATGTATTTGCTTTTCAAGTTTTGTAGGTATCCATTCATCATCATTGTCACAAAAAGCAATCCAGTCTCCGTGGCTTGCTTTCATACCATTATTTCTTGGGACCGCAGGAGTACCAGAGTGTAGAGAGGGGATCCATATTATTCTGGGATCGTTTATTCTTTCTACAATTTCTTTACTATTATCTGTAGATCCATCATCACAAACAAGAATTTCAAAGGGGGATAATGTTTGATTAAGACAACTTCTTATTACAGATTCAAGAATCTTTTCTCCGTTCCAGTTTGGTATTATTACCGAAATTTTAATATTTTCCATAATTATTTTTTAATAAACCAAAAGCATCCACAAGCATAATTCTGCTCATCAGCTAACTCTTTTGTCGCGTTATATATTATACCAGTATCTTTTCCGTTATCAGGTATCAATGAAAATTCTTTTAGGGTTAGGTCTGAGAAGCGGCTCATAATTTGATCGTATGAGTATATACGGTGTGCATTAAATTGTATAGTTGGTTTTCCTATTGGGGTAACAAAAAGCAAATTACCATTTACAGCTAGGACTCTCGATAATTCCTTTATTGCCTTGATATCACCATCGGGATCTATTGGGTCTCCGTATCTACCAAGGCCAATATGCTCTATTGTATGCATACAAGAAAGCGATTCAATACTATTATCACTAAAAGGCAAGGAAGTAAGGTCTGCTTTTTTTGATGTTAAATTATCTAATTTTATATTTGCCGGTCGGTAATCATAGAATTCCACTGGTACAAATGCAGATAGCATGGCAGAGAAGCCTAATATCGAAGATATATCTACATGTTTGGATGGCTTAATCTCTACTATCTGTCTAGCCGCCCAAGCTGGGTGGTATGTGTAGTGTGTATCGAAATCAGTACCTTTTGTTTTGTCAAAAAGCTGGGGGTATCTATTCTTCCATTTAATCTCAAAACGATTTGTTCCTTTTGATTTTTTTCTAAATAGCAAAAAATCACTTATAAAATTAATATATAGATATATTTTTTTGATAGGTTTTTTTATAAAAGAGGGAACTATTTTTTTAAAATTACTCATTTTGTTAATATGTTTTTGATAAATTTTCTTATACTATTTAATTTAATTAGTAGTATAAACTCAGGATATATTTGTAAATTATTTTTTGATGGGATATCTTCTATCTTATTAATTTTATATTTATAAAACTTATATCTTAATATTGATAAATATTTAATACGAATTATTATATCTTTAATCTTTGAGTATAGGTATATTGATTCCGATAAATCAATTTCTTTGTTGTTTTCGCACTGTTTTGTAACTTGATGATCACTATCTGCTGTTACGTTCATTAATATGTCATTACAGTAAGCAAACTTATTATTAATTGAGAGTATTTTAGTATAAAAATCAATATCAACTAACCACATTAGGTCTTTATTATATTCTAAATTTACTTGTTTCCTATAAATTGTTACACTTGGTGCGCCAATAAAATTACCAAGAAAAAGAGTTTCATAATTCTTTTTTAACCCTTCTAATGTCGCATTGTTTATTTTGTGTACAGAAATTAGCTCTCTATCCCTATCACAGGAATTACATGCACTAAATGCAAAATTTACTTCTGGATTATTGTCCAAAAGATCAACAAACTTTTGCAAGCATGTTTCATCTACAAACCAATCATCGTGGTGAATTATTTTAATGTATTCTCCTTGAGCTTTTCGTACACATTCATTCCAATTTTCAGGAGAGCCTTTATTACTTTCGTTTTTATAATATCGAATATTTTTTATTTTGTCTTTATAACTATTTATAATAATACCCAATTCATTATTAGGAGAATCGTCAGTGATTACAACTTCATAATTACTAAAGGTTTGTTTAACTATTGATTCTAAACAAATCTTAATAAGTTCTGGTTCTTTGTATGCTGGTATACAGATGGAAACTTTTGGTTTCATTTATTTAGTTTAATATATAATAATTTTTTTATAATAGTCTTTATAAGACCCCAAAAACCTTTGTATTTAATTATATCTTTAACCTTGATATAAATAACAATAAATTTATATAAATATGTTGCCTGAGATTGCTTAATGATATTTTCAAGTTCTTGTATCCTTCTTTTATAATAAAGTTGTTTTGAATAGCTTGATAGTTTTTCATTTATTTGATCTCTTGAATGCTGTCTATATTCAAGTAATGTGTTTGAAGACTTTTTTGCAATATATCCAGATTTTATCATTCTCAAGAATAAATTATAGTCCTCAGCTGTATCTTCTGAATCTAAATATCCACCTATTAAATCAAAAATATTCCTTTTATACATAGAAGAACCATGAATATAGTTTTCTAATTCTAGTTTTTTTGCATTAAATTCTGGGAATTTAATTATATAAAAATTTTCTTTTACTCCATTTTGATAAAGATTATTAAATTTTTCATAAACTAATTTAGCTCTATCACCAAATAAAGCAAAATCAGTATAAGCAATAGCAATTTTCTCACTAGAATCAAGAATCATTTTACATTCTTCAATATAATTACTTAATATTCTATTATCAGCTCCTAAAAAGAAAATATAATCTGATGACGTTAAGTTTATTGCCTTATTAAAATGCTTTACAACTCCTAAATTTTGTTCATTCCTATTATATTTAATCAATTTAGGATATCTTCTTTTGTAATCTAAGGCAATATCTCTTGTGTCATCAGTAGAACAATCATCAGATATTAGTATTTCGTCTGGTAAAATAGTTTGTCTTAATACTGACTCAATTGCTTCAATGATAAATCTTCCATAATTATATGACGCGATAATACAAGCAATTGTTGCTTTTTTAAATGAAGTTTCATTTGTGCATGTTACTCTATTTAATATATAAACATCACTATCATTACCCTGAGAACAACTTAACCCTCCTTTAAATTGTTTTTTAACTTCATTTACTACATTAGTATTGAATTCTCCATATGGATAAGCAAACCATTTAAATCCATTTTTATCTATTTCTTTTATTTCTAGTGGTATCTCTAGTTCATTTTTTATTATGTTTTCATCGTTTATGTCTTTTAAATTTAAATGAGATTTTGTGTGCCACTGGAGTCTACCTCCAAGTTTTATAAGTTTTTTTAGATCATCAATACCAGCAAAGTCTGCTAAGAGCTCACCTTTATCAAAATTATTATTTAGTCCTATATAATTACTAGTAACAAATAGTTCAAAAGGGTATTTAAATTTATTTAATATAGGAGCTGCGAACATTAATACATTGTTGTATACCCCATCAAAAGTTATAACAACATGATTGGGGTCTGATGGATCATAATCATCAAGATACACAATTTTTTTGTGTTTTATCTCAACCATTTGTCTGTAAAAATTATTTACATCAACCCACCATTTAGTAGGGGAGTCAGGATGTACTTTGTGATACATTAAAATCATTTTATATAAATTTCTAATTTATGATTATAATTTCTGTACTCATAATTATAATCTTTAATAAGTAAATAAGGGAATCGCGATTTGTACCAATCGTCAATATGTACTGATACTAAGTATCCGTTATCCTCCAATAAATTATCAATTAATGCATAAATTAAATTTTCTGCATTACCTATGTACTGCGGGTATAATACTCCTGTTATTACAATTAAATCAAATTTTTTATCAAAAACTTGATTAAGATCAAAAATTGACGCCTGAATGAACTTAATGTTTTTTTTGCATTTACTTTTTGCCTGTTCTATTGCTTTTGTGGAGTAATCAACCCCTATAATTGATTTACCGGGTAGATCATTTGTAATAAATCCATTACCACAACCAATATCTAGGACATTTATAAAATTTTTTACAGGTAACTCAGAAAAGAAAATTTCTTTTCTTTTTATATCATGTGGGTCATTATCATATTTCCATGGATCGTCACAGTTATACCAATCTTCTAATTCTTCTTTTGATTGAATCATAGATATTAATTTTAATTTATTTTCCAGTTATGTGCAACAATGATTTTACCCCAGTCAGGATTTACCACCTTCTCTCCATTATAATAATTTGACTCCTCGATAGATATTCTTTTAATATGTGTTATATAGTCTTCAATTCCATGATTTGAACTGATAAAGAAATTTATAAAATAATCTCCTCTCACAAGAGGTAATTTAACTATTGTACATTGAATCTCTCCATTTTGGGGTATATTTTTTAGCTGATTTTTAAATTGGCTTGAGATACTGATTAATTTATAGTTATTGATATCCCATATACTAACACCAAATTCCGTTATTTTTACATCTTCATAATTTTCATAATTTGCGACAAAAGAAATATCTTCACCAGTTTTAATTCCATTTGTGGTTAAAATTCTAAAATCTTTAATTTTTACATTTCCTAATCCTTCTCGATCTTTTCTATCCTTTTCAAAAACTGACGTACTTGATTCTAAATTATTAAGATAATGTTCTATTGTCTTATAAGTTTTATCAAAAAAATTAACACGTCCATTTTTTAAAAGTAGCACTTTAGAACATAATTTTTTAACTGCTTCCATATCATGACTCACAAAAAGAATAGTTCTTCCTTCTTCTTTTGTTATTTCATTCATTTTTCCTAAACACTTTTTCTGGAATTCGGCGTCGCCGACGGCTAGGACTTCGTCGATGATTAGTATATCTGTCTCCATATGAGCAGCGACGGAGAAGGCGAGCCGTACGTACATGCCACTAGAGTAGTACTTGACGGGAGTATCGAGGAATTTTTCAATATCAGCGAACTTCACTATTTCATCAAACTTTCTGACGATATCTTTCTTCTTCATTCCAAGAATTGCACCATTGAGGAAAATGTTCTCTCTCCCTGTGAGTTCTGGGTGGAAGCCTGTACCGACTTCAAGCAAGCTTCCTACTGTGCCATTTATTCTAATCTCTCCGGTAGTTGGGGGAGTGATCTGAGAAAGGATCTTAAGTAGAGTTGACTTACCTGCACCATTTCTGCCTATGATGCCGACAACTTCACCCTTCATAATTTCAAAATTTACGTCTTTAAGAGCCCAGAATTCTTCCTTTGTTTCTATTCCTAAAACTTCTTTAGTTTTTGATTTCAAGAATGTAAATGGATTTTTAAAAATATTAGTTATGACGTCTCGAAGAGCAATATACCCACCTCTCTGATGGTTTATATTGTATTTCTTGCTAATATTTTTTACTGTGATTATGGAAGAGTTGTTCATGTATTAATTTTAAATTATGTCGGCGAAATATCGCTCTGTCTTTTTAAATGTATAAATACCTATCAACATCAATATGAATGTTGCAAGTAGTGAAATAGAGACAAGTGTCCAGTTGAGAACTGTTGTACCTAGGAGTGCCGCTCTCGCACTCTGGATGACTCCCATCATTGGGTTTAGGGCAAGAATCCACGAATATTTACCAGCAATAGAAGCAGGGTAGATAACAGGAGTGACGAACATGAGTATCTGAATGAAGAATGGTAGGGCATATCTTACATCTCTATACTTCACATTGATAGATGCAAGGAAAAGCCCAAGTCCTGTAGAAACCATAAAAGTAATAATAAGAAGTAATGGGATAATGAATAATCCAGAAAGGTGTGGTGTATAGCCGTAGAAAATCATCATGCCAACAAGAATAACTGAAGCAATCCCAAAGTCTATAAATTTTGTCATGACTGAAGAGAGGGGAAGTATAAGGCGAGGGAAGTAGACTTTTGTAATAATTGCTTGGTTGGTGATGAGTACGTTACTTGTATCAGAAAGAGCACTTGAGAAGAACTGCCAGAAGAGAAGTCCCGTATAGACGAAGATAGGGTAAGGTACTCCATCAGAAGGGATTTTGAGTAACTCTCCAAAGAAAACAGAGAAAACAACCATTGTTATGAATGGTTGAAATATAGCCCACAGAGCACCTATGGCCGTCTGTTTGTATCGAACCTTCAGATCTCTCCATGTGAAAAAAAAGAGAAGTTCTCTATATTCCCAAATTTCACTCAAGCTAGAAAAACTAAAGAGTTTCTTGGGTTTTATAATAGTGGCATGAGTATTGCTCATTAAATTATTTTAGCATTTTTTGAAATTATTTTCACTTCTAATAATTCTCTTTCTTAAATTACTTGTTGAATAGTTGTGATTACGGCTATTGTATACAACTTTCATGTTTGGGAGTTTGTCTCTAGAATAGTTTGGTTTATTTTTCCAATCAGCTCCCATAAAACGAATATCCGGTTTAATCTTTTTTAATAGGTTATATAGATCTACTTCTGTATTGTAGGCGATTATCTTATCTACATATCTACAACCTTGGAGTCTAATTTTTCGTTCTTTTACACTTTCTATTGGCTTATTTTTTTCTTGTCTGTCTATTTTTGGATTAGTATGAAGTCCAACTATAAGATAATCACATTGAGATCTAATTTCTTTAAGCATTAAAAGATGACCCGCGTGTAATAAATCAAAAGCGCTACAAGTAAAACCAGTTATTTTTTTCGGCTTTGTAAGAGCTTTATGAGTATTGTTCATAGGCATATATTAGCATTTTTAATGTTTTTTTCCCACTCATATATAAATAATTTACCCCATAGACAAGGTCTATGGGGTATTATTAATGATTTTTGATATAAGGTTCAATTTTTAATGTATTTTTTAGTTTAAGAAATTCATTTCTTTCTTTTTCATTCTTAAACATATACAATGCATATCCTCCATGTCCACCACCACTGTATTTCTTTGCTAGTTCATTATAGCTATAGAGAGGATTCATACCTTCATCTAGCTGAACTTCATAGCTTAGATTCACAGCCTTACATAATTTAGCATAATCCATATTGAGTGGATTTAGTGCTTCTCGGGCTAGTATTGAGGCTTCAACAATTTTCTCAAAGTCTCGTTTTAAATCTACGTTATTGTATGTTGTATGATTTTTACCAGTCCAAAGAAGAGCCATTTTGCCATTTAAAAGACTGGAATTAGTTTTAAATTCTAATTCTGGCCTTTTTCCACTTTTCCAAACACATAAACCTGTCTCAAGAATTACAGCAGGATCTTGCCATCCTACTCCTAAATCAAGTTCCGACTGGATGCTATTCTTACCAGTTAGAATTGAATATGCTGCCGATCCACCAAGTCCTCCTCCCATTTCATAATCCCATTTATTTAGGCTTACAGTAGGAGTTATAGTACAGTTTACAATGTATGAATTTTCTCTAGAAAATTTAGGTACATCAAGCCATCCTCCAGCAAAGTCTACACGTAGAGCTATTTCTGTAGGGGCTTTTATATAACTAATTATTTCCGTTGTAGATATTTTTTCAAAATTCAAAGTTTTTGGTAGGACTACATATTTTGCTCCCACTTCATTACAAAGCCTTGTTTTTTGTTCTTCATATCTATCATCTTCTGTTACCACTAGGATATCTGGTTTGATTCGAAGAAAGTGCTCTTTGAAATCAAGTCCAAGTTCTCCTAGATAGTCCCCAATGACCACTTCATCTATCATAGATAGTGATTCTAGAAGCTTTTTTTTGTGAGCTTCAGGTAGGGAAGATTTCTTGTGTTTATGAAGTTCAAGGGATTTGTCTCCAGCAAAACATACAACAAGATAATCCCCGAGAGCCTTCGCTTGGTTAAAGAATTCTATATGTCCTCCATGCAGGATATCATAACACCCAGAAACGAATATCTTTTTCATATTTATATTTTTAGTTATTTGTTCAAATCTTTCTTATAGATTACAATTTTGTGTGTATTTTTGCAATATTATCAAGTGAATGGCAGTTTTCCCTTAATGTGTAAAAATTATCTGTATAGTTCTAAGGATGATTCCGAAATCGAGGAAGATGTTTCTGTTCTTTATATAATATAAATCATATTCAAATTTTTCTTTTGAATCCTCTATTGTATTTGCATATCTGTATTTAATCTGAGCCCAGCCAGTAAATCCAGGGCGAACGATATGACGAAGATCATAGTGGGGGATTGTCTTTTCAAGTGGAGTGACGAACTCTGGTCTCTCGGGCCTGGGTCCTACAAGGGACAAGTCACCCTTTAGGATATTTATCATTTGAGGTATCTCGTCGATGTGGAGCCTCCTCACAATTTTGCCCAAGGGGGTTATTCGAGTGTCATCTTTGCCTGTAGACCATTTGGCCTCTGTTGTCTCTGCTGATCCATCAGAAGATAGAACTATCATACTCCTCAATTTATATAAATCAAATACTTTACCATTTAGCCCAACCCTTTTCTGTTTTATAAATATTGGACGGCCATCTTCTATTAGTCTGGCAATCATCGCTAGGATTAATAATGGAGAAGTAATGACAAGTAAGGATAATGCAAATATCCTATCAGTTATAAATATTGTCGATGTGTATAATAGATTTTTTCTAGTGTCTACGTTTTCAATAATGAATGACATATCGATATAAGCGACTGGAATTTTCAATAAATATTTTTCATAAGCCTTGGCAGTATCCATAATCTCTATTCCTTTTTTATAAAGATTTAAAATATTTTTTTCAGATACTTCTATATTTTTATCTAGGATAATAACAGGACTTTTAATTTCTTCTAGATGAGAGTCTATGTCATTTGTATTTTTAAAATGTTTTATAATCTGTAGTCCTATCTGAGGATTAGCTTTGATAGTCTTCTCTAGTTCTATTAGTGAAGGTGAATCTCCAACGAGGATAGCAGGCTCTATCAGAGTCCTAGCAAAGAGGGTATATATAATTCGGCGAAACAAGAAAGAGAAGAAGCCGAATAATGCGACCTGAATGACTAGATTCACTTTCGGAGAAATACCGAAAATTGGTAGGAAATAAAATAGAAGCAATCCTAAGACGAAAGATGATGCAAGGGCCATAATCCATCTCTTCAGGTAGGGTATGGTTGGCTTGATATTGATCAGGTCATAAAGTCCAAAGATATAGAAGATAAGGACCCAACATAAGTAGAGAATGATAAACGGCACCATATGGCTATTGAAAGCATAAATATAGTCTATTTTGTCAAAACGAATGAAGATAAGCAGTATAAATGATACTAAAAATGACGCAAAGTCTCCAAATACAATAAGCCAAGTTCTGTTCATGATAAAGTAATTTTAGCATAAAAAGATTAATAAAAATAGAAAATTCCCCCACCCCGGGGGGTGGGGGAATAAATATTAATATTAACAACAGTTTTTATTATAAAGAAGAGAAAAATAAGGTATAATATAATTATGATAAGGAAAAAGAAAGAAAATCAAATAGTTGTATACCAGAATTCATCAGGAGCTATAGAGCTTCGTGGGGATATTAAAAATGAGACCATATGGGCTAATCGCATGCAGATGGCTAAGATGTTTGGAGTTAATCCCCAGGCTATATCAAAGCATATTAATAATATTTACAAAGAAAAGGAATTAAATGAAAAAGCAACTAGTTCCAAAATGGAACTAGTTCAGAATGAGTCGGGGAGAATTGTTAAAAGACAGATTGATATATACAATCTGGATATTTTAATAGCAGTTGGATATAGGATTAGTTCTATTACGGGAACCAAATTCAGACAATGGGCAACAAAGACTCTAAGAGAACATATTACTAAAGGGTATACCATAAATCGCAAACAAATATCCAAGAATTATGATTCTTTTATGAAAGTTGTTGCTAGTATAGAGAATCTACTTCCAGAGCATGTAAATCTTGATCCAAAGGCAGTACTCGAGCTTATAAAGGAGTTTGCTAGTACTTGGGTTTCTCTTGATTCTTATGACAGAGAGACGCTAGAAATAAAAGGAATTACAAAGAAAAGTATTAAATTGTCTGCTGATGAATTGTACTCAGTTATCGCTAGTTTTAAGGAGGAATTAATTAAGAAAGGGGAGACTACAGAACTATTTGCCCAAGAAAGACAAAGAGGGAGTATCGAAGGTATTATTGGTAACGTCATGCAATCTTTTGGAGGTAAAATGCTTTACGAGACAGCCGAAGAAAAAGCCGCCAATCTTTTGTATTTTATGGTGAAGAATCATCCTTTCGTAGATGGGAACAAGAGATCTGGAGCTTTTGCTTTTATTTGGTTTCTAAGGAAAACAAAAGCAAAAGGTTTCAAAAACATAAACCCAGCTACTCTTACCGCTCTTACTTTATTTATCGCTGAGAGTAATCCAAAGAATAAAGAGCAAATGATTGCTTTAATAACACAATTATTGATGTAAAAATTTCATCCCCCACCCCCCCCGGGGGGGGAGGGGGGGTCTTTGACAAATGAGCAATATTGTAATATAATGGGTTCGATATAAAATTTTGTTCATTAATTGTTTAAATATGAGGAAGTATTTAGTTTTTTTGTTTATCTTCGTTTTTTCACCGCTAGCGTTTAACGTCAGTGGAAACGTTGGAAGTCCGGAGATAGATAAACCAAAGGAATTGGTGAAAAGTGAACCAATTCCTAAAACTGTAAAAGATGAGTTGATAGAGGCATTTTCCGATTGGGAAGTTGCTGAAGCTTCTTACTATGACCCTATGGATTCTACTCAGACAAAGAAGAATCCTGATGGAAAGGGGACTTTGGGGCGTCTAATAAAATCTGGCTCTGTTTCTATCGGGGCATCTTTTTCAGAAGTTATTTATGAAAAAAATATGAAAGTATTCTTGCAAATTGAGAATATGAATATTGTAACACCGTACGGAAAAGGGATTTTCCGAATTGATGACATTATGGCAAGTAGGTTCAACAAGGGTAACAAGATTCACATAGACTTTTTTCATGAAGATTTAAACGTAAAATACAAGCGACTTGGTCGCTTTAAAATCTTATTTAAGATAGTAAAAATCGAAATGGCTGATTCATAATCAGCCATTTTTTATTCCAATTTCTTGATTTTTGAGAATTTAGCTTAGTAAAGACAAGGAAAGACAAGGGCTTGCTTTTTGTATTATATAGTAGTATGATAATATCATATTATTATATAATACAATTATAACATTATGACTACAATATCTGTACCTATTAATTCTAAATTAGAAGAATCAATAAACAATTTAATAGCAAGTGGCTATGGTTCCAATAAGGCCGACGTTGTTCGTCGTGCCATTACTCGCCTTGCAGAAGAAGAAGCAGTGGAGACTGTCCTAAGAGCTCAAAAAGAAGTAGGATTGAGGGGCGACTTAAGAGAATTAGCCAAAAAATTTAAATAATCTTTTATGGAGATATTATATAAACCTATTTTTATAAAAGAGTTTAATAAACTAAATAATGATCTTCAGGACGAAGTTTTAGAAAAGATTGAATTATTTAAAGATGTTTCAAATCATAAAAATTTAAAAGTTCATAAATTGAATGGAAAATTTAATAAATTCTATGGTTTTTCTGTAAATTATAATTATAGAATTATTTTTGAGTATAAATCAAAAAATGAAATTCATTTTTTGAATGTAGGTAGCCACGATATTTATAAATAAAAAGAGGGGTGCAGGCGAAGCCTGCACCCCTCTTTTTCTGACTTATCCCCAATTTTCTTTGACAGAGTCTTTTAATAAATTGTATAATTTGGAAATGATAAAAATAAAAGAACTCTTTGCCCATAAAATATTTCGAATATTAAAATGGGTTATTTTAATTTTGGTTGGGTTGTATATTATTTTGGTTATTGTGAGAACATTTCACTATTTTGATGTTCAAAAAACTGAATCCCAAGTTATCAAAATTCATTCCACTAAACTCTCAATAGATGATGTAATGGGCAAGAATTTACCACCTGATCCAGGGATAGAAGCAGATAAGACTATACAAGGAATAGATATGAATTTCAACGGTATTCGTGACGATGTAGAGCTGGCTATATTTAAAGAGTACCCTAAATCTGCCAAAACTCGTGCAGTGCTTTTGCAGTATGCATTGGCTTTGCAGATGATGTCTATACAACCTTTTGTGAATGAAGAAGTTGCAACAGCTGTAATGCAAGAAAAAAGTAGGGGTTATATTTGTGTTGGAACTGTTTTAGATAGAAATGAAAAAGATGAGAGTGTTATGAATAAATATTTTGAAGACAGTGATAAACTACGTTCTTTTGTTGAGGAGAAACAACTTGATACAATAGATAGAATAAATAATGATAAAAATTTTTACACAATGGTAAGAAGTTATTCAGATATAGAAAAAGATTGTGATATAGATTTATCTAAATTACCAAATTAAATTTAAACATAAAAATTTATATGAAGAATAAAAGTTTATTTATTCTAATTTTAGTTTTATTTATTGCATTACCTTTTTTTAAGGTTGGTGCTCAAGATATTTGTTCTAAGAACGGGTACACAGTTCTTGCTATAAATGGAATATTTACTGACGAGAAAGAAGCTGTTGAGAACAAAGACAAATTAAAGGATCGATTTTATTTACCCTATCACAATGAACCAGTCAAAGTAGATTACATATACAATTCAACACATTTAGGCGGAGTAGGGGACCTTTTCGATTCTATTCGACAGGGTCTTTTTGATCAGAAGTCAGATTATGATCTTGTGGAGATGCTAAATGATGCAAGTGAAAAAGTGGGGACACAGAAGCTTCTAATCGTAGGGCACTCACAAGGCAATTTCTACGCCAATAGTTTTTACGATAAAGTTGCAGATAAAGAAGGGGGAGTACCTAGAGAATCTCTAGGGGTATACAGTGTCGCTACTCCCGCAGATCATGTAGCAGGGAACGGAAAATATCTGACATCAGATACAGATAGTATTATTGCAAATGTTGTCGGTCGGGTAAAAAATATAATGACGCCAAACACGCACATTGTACTAGAGAAGGCCGATGGCAACGGGCATAGCTTCTCGGACGTATATTTAAAGTATCGTAGTAAGGAAATTGTTGCAGATATCAAATCTTCTTTTGATAAATTAAAAACAAATTCAATTCAAGGTGAAGCGGAGCTTTGCATTTCTCCACAGAAAATTACTGCTTTTCATAAAGTGAGTGGAGCACTTCTAGCGACAGCTGACTTTACTGTAAACAATACAGTAAAAGCGACTTCTTTTGCTTATAATACCATTAATAATACTGCTAGATCTCTGGCTGGTACATTTGTGAATCTTGCGAAGAGAAGTCTAGCTATGGTGGGACTCGTCGATAATATAGAAAATGCACCAAGTATTGCAGAATCAGCATTAGGCGATAGTACAGAACCAGAAGGACCAATCACTACGATAGATCAATCACAAGAAGAAATAAAAACAGAAAATACAGATGATCAAACTCCAAGTACGGATACACAAGACAATAATTTAGAGACAGATCCCATTGTAGTGCCTGCTCCTACTCCCCCTGTCTTAAGTGGAGGACATGGTAGTGGAGGTGGGGGTAATACGCCAACACCAGAAGTTCCTGTGCTAGATACTGTTGCTCCCGTCTTGGATACTACTCCCCCAATTATTACTCTTGTAGGAGAAAGTGTAATTACAATTAATTTAAATACAGATTATATAGATGTTGGAGCAACTGCAGTGGATGATATAGATACTACAGTAGCTGTCACAACAGCAGGCACTGTAGATATCGCTACTATTGGGTCTTATATTCTTACTTATAATGCAACTGATATAGCAGGGAATATTGCCACTCCTGTAACTCGCACGGTGAATGTAGTAGAAGCTCCTATCACAATAGACACAACGGCACCCGTGATTTCCCTTATAGGAGAAAATTTCCTAGCTATTAAAATAAATAGTGAATACATAGAAAGTGGAGCGACAGCCCTCGATGACAAAGATGGAGTAATAAATGTTATCACTACTGGTACTGTTGATACTAAAACTGTAGGTGATTATACTATTACTTATACAGCAACCGACATAGCAGGGAATACTTCGACGATGACTCGCATCGTTAGAGTCTCTAATTATATTTATATTTCGAAATACACTTTTGGAACAGGTAATGGCGATGGGAATGATTGGCAAGTATGGATTTTTAATGGATCAAGTGCCTATGATTGGACCGATACTTATGTAAATAAATATTTGCATGAGAAGTTTAAACTCAAAGCCGATACTGGTGGATACTGGTGTAGCGATTGCTTAGAGAGAGGAATATTTACACATGATCCAAGAAAAGGATTTGAACCATCTGATGTTACAATAAGTACTCTAGAAGGGAATCCACAGAATAGTTATAGTGGTATCACTTATGATGTCAGCATGCAATGGGATTCGACAGGCTATACTACTATCATTTCACATGGAGATATCGTTGATTCCACTACTCGTGTGAATGTTCCCAATATGAATAATGATTTATGGGTGGGCTGGGATGGTATGCAGAATCGTTTTAGACAATTTCCTTCTCTTGGGGGATGGCAAGGACTCTTAACAACATCACCTAATGGGCTAGCTGGCGGAACTGGAATGGTCATGGTTCCTTATCCGGTTTATAATCCTGATGCAATAGATGAGACTCCAGCGCCCGCAGAACAACCTATCTTAAGTCAAGAGAAATTAATTACATCTTTTAATTTTGACAGTTTGGATCCGAAGGTAACTGGTGTCGTTGATAATACTAATCACACCATACAATTGACAGTACCTTATGGGACAGATGTAAAAACTTTAGTACCTACGATTGAGGTATCAACGAAAGCGAGTGTATCTCCTGTGAGTCTATCCTCGCAAGATTTTACAGCCCCTGTCACTTATATTGTGAAAGCTGAAGACGATTCAACTCTATCTTATATCGCTACTGTCACAATATCTCCTGATCCAAATCCGACACCACTTCCTGTTTCAGATGATGATATCTTGCCAACTATTACAAGTTATACCCTCAATGGGAACCAAGCTAGTACAACTCTTAATCCTATAGAGGATAACCTATCTATTATTCTAAATGCGAATAAAAATGTGAATTGGATGTCTATTAAAATAGAGAAAGAAGATAGTGATAGTATATATAAAACACTTCAGTCAAACACGACAACTTGTATTGATGGGACCAAGATATGTACTAAGGTGTGGGAGGGTGATTTATCCAAAGGGGGATTATTGCAGAATGGAAATTATAAAATAAAAGTTCATATGCAAGATGCGATTAAGAATGATTACGAAAAATATTTGGATTCTATAATTACCGTCATTGGACAGTAAGAAAATATTCCCCCACCCCCGGGGTGGGGGAATATTTTGATTATTGGGACTATGTGGTATAATATATGTATGATAAACAAGAGTTCTATTAAGGTCGTATTAGCTTTTACGGGGGTCATTTTACTTGGGCTTATTTCCTTAGTGGTTATAGATTCATTTAAGACAGATTCTATTAATACAAGCGCAAGTGTAAATTTGACAAAATAGGATTATTTGATAGTATAGTTTTGTAGCCGTAGAAAGTAGGGGACGAAAGTCTTAATAACCTGCCGAGGTCGAAAACAATTTTATTTATATATATAAATAAAATTGCCTACGCAACGGCCCTAAAAGGGCCTTTTTTATTTTTAAAGTTATTAAAACAAATGCCAATTACATTAGAAAAAAAGAAAGAACTTGTGGCTGGATTAGAGAGTGCACTTAAGAGTGCCAAGTCTGTTGTTTTTGTGAAATTTGATAAATTGACAGTAGCTGATAACAATACTTTACGTCGTAGTTTACAGGCTGACGGAGTAGGTTATGTGGTTGCAAAGAAGACATTACTAAAGCGTGCATTGTCGACATTTGGAATCACAGGAGATGCTCCTGAGATACCAGGACAGATAGCGGTCGCTTATAGTACTGACTTACTAGCAAGTGCACGTGGAATCTTTGGTTTCCAAAAGGGACACAAAGAAAATGTTGCAATCGTTGGAGGAGTATTTGAAGGGAAGTATATGAATGCATCTGAAATGCTTGGAATCGCAACAATCCCACCAATGCAGACTTTGCGTGGCATGTTTGTCAATGTTATCAATTCACCAATACAAGGATTTGCAAGTGTATTAAATCAAATTGCACAAGCAAAAGGTTAACAAAAAATTTATGGATCCCGTATGAAATCGCGGACGCGAATAATCGGGAAACATCGTTCTTATTAAAAAATTAATTTAAAAGTAGGATTGTTGATTTAATAAATTATTTTAAGTCCGCGTCCTATTTCATTCGGGATGGAAGAAACAAAAGTAGAAGTTAGTGTTCCTGCAAAATTCAAAGACATCGTTGCAACAATCGAAGCAATGTCAGTCCTTGATTTACACGAACTAGTGAAAGTATTAGAAACAAAATTCGGAGTATCAGCTCAAGCAGCTGCTGCACCAGCAGCAGCAGCCGGAGCAGGGGAAGAAGTTGAAGCTAAGAGTGCATTCACAGTTGAACTAACAGCCGCAGGTGAGCAGAAGATTGCTGTTATGAAAGTTGTGAAAGAAGTTCTAGCTCTTGGACTTAAAGAAGCAAAGGACCTAGTAGATGGTGCCCCATCAGTTCTTAAAGAAGCTATGAAGAAAGAAGATGCAGAAGACTTCAAAAAGAAGTTGGAAGCAGCAGGTGCAAAAGTAACTTTGAAGTAATAGGTTTTTATAAGAAAATGGTCCGCAGGCGAAGCCTGCGGGCCATTTTCTTTTGGACTTGAAAGGATTCGGAACTTGGCGTATACTAGTCCTTGTATGGATCCCGTTAGAAGCCGCGGTCACGGTTTGTCTTTATCGGGAGATAATTAAAAAATAACTTAAATTGCAAGTTGTAGTCTTTGTTTAAATATAAAGACCGCGACCTGCTTCTAACGGGATGGAAACACTAGCAAAACTATTCGGGGGTCAGGCACGAGTCAAAATAATGCGCCTATTTTTATTAAATAAAGACAGTACGTTTGAAGTTGAAGAAGTTGTCAGTCGTAGTCGTGTTACAAAAGCCAATTGCCGTCGAGAGATCAATGCTCTTTGTGCGATGAGTTTTGTCAAACAAAAATTTGTTATTCACGAAGGAACACGCGGGGCAAAAAAGAAAGTACCAGCATGGCAACTAGATTCATCATTCCCATATATTGATTCAATCAGAGATTTACTTGTCGACCCATCTCTCTTGCTTCGAGAGGATTTGGCTATCCGTTTCAGGCAAGTCGGAAAGATTAAGCTCATGATCGTTTCTGGTATATTCATTGGTAGCGATAAGAGTAGGGCAGATATACTTATAGTGGGAGATAAGCTTAAAAAGAATATAATCCAACAGATTGTTAAGGGGCTTGAGTCAGAAATTGGCAAAGAACTTGATTATGTGGTCTTAGATTCAGTTGAATTTAAATACCGTATTGATATGTATGATAAACTTGTCTGTGATATCATAGATCTTCCCCATGAGAAGATTATCGACAACGGCCAGTTATCCACATACGTATCTAAAAAATAGTTAAATATGATATAATAGTAATGTACTTAACAAGGGTCGAATCTTTAAAAGTGCGTTATTATTTTTTATATTAAATACAATGTTTATACAAAACTTAGGTTTAGTATTCAGTGATTCGTTATTGGGTCTTTGGTACGGTTTTATAAATTTCGCGCCAGGTTTGCTATTGGCAATTATCCTTTTCATTATTGGTTGGATAGTAGGTTCAATTGTTGGTAAAGCAATAGCTCAAGTCATCACTGCAATCAAGATAGACAAACTTTTCGAAAGTGCAGGAGCAGAAGAAGTGCTTAATCGCATGGGAGTTAGTCTAAATGTTGGTAAATTTTTTGGTATTATCGTAAAGTGGTTTATTATTATCGTATTTTTAATGGCCTCATTACAAATTGTTGGACTTACACAAGTAAATGATTTCCTACGTTCAGCAGTTCTCTTCTACTTACCAAAAGTAGTTATTGCAGCTATCGTTCTTATCCTCGCTACTATCATTGCAGATACAATGAAGAAGTTAGTGCTTGCTTCAGCTAAAGCAGCAAATCTATCTTCTGCGAATATGCTTGGTTCGATTACAAAATATGCTATCTGGGGATTTGCATTAATCATTGCATTATCAGAGATTGGTATTGCAACTGCATTCATGCAGATATTGTTTACAGGACTTATCGCAGCTCTAGCTCTAGCTCTAGGACTTTCATTTGGTCTTGGTGGCAAAGAAGCCGCAGCTCGTGCAATAGAAAATATCCAAAAGGATATGTCTTCGAAGTAGTAGGTTATAGTCTTTAAAATAAAGGATAAATAAGAGCCCCGCCGACTTTGTCGGCGGGGCTCTTAGAATGCTTGACTTTCTTTTCCATTTCGTATACTATTCAAATCACGATGTTAATGAACAAAAATCACCAAGTAAAGCGGTTAAAGTAAGACCAATTGGTTTCGCTTTGTCCGCCCAGAAGGCGGATTTTTTATTTGAAACAAAAGAGGATCATGTGAGTGAGTAATCTCAATCACAATGTCCGAATGAAGTTTCAATGAGGTTAATACCTCCTGAGACATTGAACATGATATTTGAAAACTGAATGCTGTTCCGACTCACTGTTATCCTTTATTTTAGAGGGTCTTTTGAATCGAGTCGGAAACAGAACACAACAACAATTAAATGGTGTAAATATGGAGGAAGCGGTTCCCGAATGTTTATATCGAATCCCATTAGAACTTACGGTCGCACTAGTGCGACACTACTTCTAACGGGATGGTTTTCAGATTTCCTAATAGGAAATTAAGAGTATATGGCGGATGCCTAGACTAAAAAAGGCGATGAAAGACGTAGCATGGCTGCGATAAGTTTCGGGGAGGTGCCTAGCAACCTTTGATCCGGAAATTTCTGAATGGGGAAACCCCTCTAAGTAACCCTTAGAGACACTTGCACTTGATGTAAGTGAGCATACCAAGGGAAGTAAAACATTTCAGTACCTTGAGGAAAAGAGAAAAATATTTATTTTCTGAGTAGCGGCGAGCGAAAAGGAAAGAGCCCAAACCGAGTGTCGCAAGACGCGAGGGGTTGTAAGGTGACAATGTAGATTTATCTAGAGAAGTTACAAAATGTGTTATCAGATCAAACTTCTGGAAAGGAGTGCCGTAGACGGTGATAGCCCGGTGATCGAAAATTTCACATCTTCTTGATTGTCATTCTTGAGTAACTCAAGACATGAATAGCTTGAGCGAATCCACCAGAACTAACTGGTAAGGCTAAATACTTTTTTAGATCGATAGTGAACTAGTACCGTGAGGGAAAGGTGAAA
>Ga0209417_1001049_pt1 | contig 54506 bp, 49 predicted proteins | sample RifGroF2_FD_184002 | JGI IMG/M metagenome (GOLD analysis project Ga0209417, IMG submission 184002) | Groundwater microbial communities from Rifle, Colorado, USA - Groundwater F2 (SPAdes) (version 2) | ecosystem: Environmental > Aquatic > Deep subsurface > Groundwater | place: Rifle, Colorado...
GCTGTCATGATTCCACCCCTTTGCTATAGTGAATTCAAAACAATAAAATATTTTCGAAACTGGTGTATTCTTATTTACCATTTTTGGTGTATTTCTATTTACCGATTACAAATATATGTCTGACCAAAATTTCGAGCAGCTTGAACCGAAATATAAAGCCTCAAAAGAGGAGATAAGACAATATATACTTCAGAAATTGAAAAGTTCAACCATGTAAAGCCAAATTCCTAAATCGAATACGGCCAAAATCCTAAGTAAAAATCGGCCAAATTCCTAAATATTCCGATAGAAATTTTTGTATATTGACTGATATTACGCATCTTTGCTAACAGAATTCAAAAAACAATTTATGAAGGAATATAAAAAAAGAATTGCAGACAGTATTCTACAAGATAAATTGGAGGCAATGGGAGCGGTCTTGATAGAAGGACCTAAAGCTTGCGGCAAGACTACAACAGCAGAACAGCAAGCTAAAAGTATACTTTACTTGGCAGATCCGCGAACAAAAACGCAGAATTTGCAAATGGCTGAGACTAATATAACTATGTTGCTTGAAGGTAAAACACCAAGATTGATTGATGAATGGCAATTGGCACCTAAATTTTGGGATGCCATCCGATTTGAAGTTGACCATAGAAATGAAGATGGCCAGTTTATGCTGACCGGATCTGCAGTACCGGTTTCTACAGATGATATCCAACATACAGGTACGGGACGTTTTGGATGGATTACAATGCGCCCAATGAGTCTTTGGGAATCTGGAGAATCTTCTGGAGGTATCAGTCTTGCTGAACTTTTTCAGTCTCCCGGACAAATTGGTGCCAATAATAATCTTTCTTTTGAACAACTTGCATACGTTGTTTGTCGTGGAGGTTGGCCGAAAGCAATTCTTAAAAAAACGGAGAAGGCCGCACTTATACAGATTGAAGAATATTTTGAAGCGATTACACGTTCTGATATATCGCGAGTAGATAATGTCAATCGCAATCCGGAACGTGCAAAACGGCTCATGCGTTGTTATGCAAGACATCAAGGCACACAATCCAGTATTGCCACCATTTTAGCGGACCTTTCAGTGAATGAAACTGACAGCCTGAGCGAAGCGACCATTGATTCCTATCTCACAGCCTTGCGGAAAATTTTTGTAATCGAGGATATGCCTGCATGGAACCCGAATCTTCGTTCCAAAACAGCCATTCGCACTTCAGATACACGTTATTATACAGACCCGTCTATTGCGACAGCTGCACTTGGATTGGGGCCAAAAGACTTAATCAATGATTTAAAAACCTTTGGACTATTTTTTGAAACTTTATGCGTTCGCGATCTCCGTGTCTATGCCGATGCGTTGGGTGGAACTGTTTATCATTACAGAGATAAGAACGGATTGGAATGTGATGCTGTGGTTCATTTGAGAAATAGCTCTTTTGGACTAATAGAAATCAAGTTAGGCGGCGATAAGTTGATAGAAGAAGGTGCGCGAACACTCACAGCCTTAACTGAAAAAATTGACACCAACCGGATGAAAACACCTGCCTTCCGTATGATACTTACTGGAGTTGGTGAATATGCATATAGACGAACAGATGGAATATATGTAGTACCTATCGGGTGTTTGAAAGATTGACACCTTAAAGGCTCCAGTAAACCATGTCGTGGATTTTGCCCCGGTAGAGGCCTTTTATGTCGGCAAGGACGGCCCGGGGAGTGGTGAGTGAGCGGAAGTATGCTTCGTCCAGAGAGTGATACTCACGGTGAGAGACAGCCACCACAACGGTGTCGTATTCGTGAAGCATAGGTTTTTCGATTAGAGATATGCCATATTCGTGAAGAACCTCAGAGGCAACGGCACGAGGATCCATAACATCCACCGATACACCGTAGTCGAGCAGTTCGTTGATTATATCCATAACCTTGGAGTTGCGGATATCAGAAACATCCTCCTTGAAGGTGATACCCATCACAAGCACACGAGCGTTCATAATATTCTTGCCAAGACGGATCATCTCCTTTACAAGCTTCTTGCCAATGTAACCACCCATAGAGTCATTCACAAAACGACCCGAGTTGATAACCTGAGGATGATACTTAAGCTGATGAGCCTTGTGGACAAGATAGTAAGGATCTACCCCTATACAGTGACCACCAACCAGCCCCGGATAAAACTTAAGGAAGTTCCATTTAGTGCCCGCAGCATCCAGAACATCAAAGGTATTTATACCAATCCTGTTGAAGATAATAGACAACTCATTCATAAGAGCAATATTAACGTCACGCTGCGTGTTCTCGACAATCTTCCCCGCCTCGGCCACCTTAATGTTGGGAGCCCTGTGAACCCCAGCAGTAACAACCAACTCGTAAACCCCGGCAACAACCTCAAGAGCCTCGGCGTCGCAACCCGAAACAATCTTGACAGTATTTGTAAGCGTATGCACCTTATCACCCGGATTAATCCTCTCCGGAGAGTAACCAACCTTGAAGTCTACACCAAACTTAAGCCCCGACAGCTTCTCCAGCAACGGAACACAATCCTCCTCGGTGCAACCAGGATACACAGTCGACTCATAAACAACATAGTCGCCCTTTTTCAGTACGGTGCCCACAGTTTTAGTAGCACCCAGCAGAGGTTTAAGATCCGGCATATTAGCATCATCAATAGGAGTGGGCACAGCCACAATATAGAACGACGCCTCCTTAAGCACCTCAACCGACGAAGTATAAGTAATGTCGGCATTGAGGAAAGCCTCATCTGCCAGTTCGCCGCAAGGGTCGCTCCCGGCCCGCATTTTTGCGAGACTCTCCTCATTTATATCAAACCCGATAACAGAAATTTTCCTTGCAAATTCAAGAGCGATAGGAAGACCTACATAGCCTAAGCCGAGAACAGCGAGCTTGCATTTTTTAGAGAGAAGATTGTTATACATATGTTGATTTATTTTTATTGCTTAATCCGCCATTTAATCCGCCATTTAATCTGCCATTTAATCCGCCACTTTCCAGATCAATATATTATAATCTTACTTTATCACTGCCGGATTAAAGTTCAACTTTGCAAGAATATTCCTCAATAAAATTTACAGGCAGTTTACTGTCTGAGTTCTTTACTTCATAAATAAATTTATTGCATTGCTCTACAGTTAACAAATTTTTTCTAAGAGCATGTGCTAAAAAATCCATGGTAGTTAAAAAAGTAATTTTATTATCCAGACAATATTTTTGTATGTCTTTTAAATTGCTGCTACCTACTACATCGTTATTATACTTGCAGAAAACCATGCATGCACTTTCTCCTTTACCCAGAATTGGGTTCGCTCTTAATCTTGCATATTCTACAACTTCTAGCCCGGTGGGAGTATAGTTAATTAATTGGATATTTTGAAAGAAATGTATCTGATTATTAATTTGTTCTTTTTGTTTTGATGACAATTCGTCATAGACAAAATTTAATATAACATAATCATAATCAAGAAAAATTATGGGGAGAACATTCAGCATTCCACCTTTAATGAAATGAATAATAACATCTGCATCAAGAACTATTTTAGTTTTCACAAGCCTCATTATCGCGACTAATTTTACTAAGAAGTTCCAAATAATGGCCCTCAGATATTTTGCCATCATCAAAAAGCAATCTGGCGTGGGCACCATAATCACCTATAACTAAACCACTATTACCTGGTTCATAAATATTTATATCATAACCATATTGTCGTGCATTATCCTTTATGGGAAGGATGAGCAACTCCTGTGCATAAGATTTTTTAATCAGATTCAAGTCAGCTAACCGATAGACCAAAGCCTTGTGCGATATTACAAAATAATGCTCGATTTTTAATACAGTTGCCAATGATAAATTCTGAATATTAAGCTCTTCCTCAGGAATTAACTGCATGATTCCGTCTGATGGCATCAGTAATACTGAAGCAAAAGCATCTGCATTTTTTTCTGAAAGATTTTTCTGTTCTCCAACTGTACAAATATGAGGTTTTGGATTTTTCTCAATGTAAAGGTGATATAATTCGTGTGCTATTGTGAATCGCTGTCTCCCTCTGGATTGAGTGGAGTTTACCAGCATAAACATTTTGCCCGATTGAGATTTTATGCACATTCCTGAAAAATTTTCAGAAAGAGGTCGAAACAGTGTGAGAATATTATATTTAAGAAGTAGGCTCTTTAGATTTACAGGCTCAAAGGATGTTAGTCCTTTCTCTAAACGAAAAAGCAAAGCCTCCCTTTCAATTATTCTATCTGAACGACTCATAGTGATGAAATTTTGTGCATTCCCAGATAACTCTTAACAACTTCTTTAAAATTAGAGATTTCATACATGTCGCTTTGTGAAAGATTATCAAATCTAAAGGCGCAGGCCAATACCCCCTCTAAATCAAGAATCTCGTTCTCAAAAAATAAATTCATGTCACAGCCAAACAAATTTGATAATTTCTCCAGCTCAACAAAAGGAATTTCTCGTAAGCCAGCTTCATAGTTTGCATAAGTAGATCTCTTAATACCTAAAAAAGAGGCTATTTGATCTTGGGTAAAGCCACTAGCCTCTTTAAGAATTTTTAGGTTCCTACCGACAATTAAATTCGTATTCATGATAGTTTTAAAGTAATATTAGATGTGGCAAATATACATAATATATTTAATAAATAAAAAAAATGCCACGGTAATAAAGTCTCAATAAATGGTGTTTTCAACAACCACAAAACCAGCTACTTGCCAAAAACTGTGGCAAGGTCCTACCGATGCAGCTTAAAGTACTTAACCATAAAGCCAATATATATTGTTCCCATTACTGAAGCAGCGATTAAAAAATACCACAGCCCATCATATTTGAAAACAAAGAAACCTGACATTACAACAGCTTGTGCTGCCATATAAAGCAGAGAAACATATAAATGGGGAATATGAAGTTCATTGGACATAATCTGATACATGTGCTTTCTGTGGGCCACAAAAATATTCTCCTTCAATATCAAGCGGTGGACTATGGTCAAAACAGTGTCCACACCATAGATAAGGAGAATTATGATGTATGACATATCTTTTTCCTGAACAATCAGTTTACAAAGGAGGAAAACGATGATAAAAGCAATGCTGACAGACCCCACGTCACCGGCAAAACATTTGGCCCGCTTGCGGAAGTTGAAGATATTAAAGACAAGCAGAGAGAGCAGAACTATATAAATAAGGTAATTATCTATGAACAGAGCTATGTAGTTGTTGATATACCAGAAAGAGGCCAACACAACAACACTATAGCCACCTGTAATGCCATTAACACCATCCATGAAGTTATAGGCATTAATTATACCTGTAGATAGAATCAAAGCGATAAAAGTATAGTACCATGGAAGAGAGTAAAGACCGCAATCATAGAACATCAGAAGCATAGCGGCAAAGTGAAACACAATTCTCACCCTTGACGGAATAGCCTTAATATCGTCAATAAAGCTAATTACGGCAATTATTGAGAGACCAAGGGCAAACAAGGGGTAGCTAAAACCACAGAAAAAGAAATAGAGAGCGACTCCAATATAAAAAACAATACCCCCACCTCTGAGGGTAATATACTCATGAGAACTCCGCTCATTTGGCTTATCTATAATATTATAGTGGTCAGCTATCTTAAAGTATATCAGAATTGATAATATCAGTAAGCCAAGAATTGATACAAACATGAATGTTAAGTTTTTTTAAATGAAGCTAATGTTTTTGCCATTCCCTCAGAAGCTTTCAGAGGCAATCGGTCGACACCAATTGCACGTTTTATTTTATCATTTGACACAACATAGCTTTCCGTAAGCTTCTGCAACCGAAAAGTATTGAAAGGCATGTGCAAAAGGTTGCCCAATTTAGCCAATCCATTAATCAATGCTTTGTTAATATTAAGAATATGACTCTTTTTGCCAACAGAAAAGGCGATAAGTTCCACTAACTGACTTGTAGACAAAGGTTCATCGTCTGCAATGTGATATATGCCAGATTCAATATCTTCAGATACAAGTTTTTCAACAATAAAGGATAAATTATCGATAGAAGTGAAGGAACGTTTGTTGTCAAATGAACCTAAGGGCCATGGAATACCCTTACTGACAAGCTTGTACAATAAATTCAGATTACCTTTATTGCCAGGACCATGTATCATACAGGGTCTGAGAATATAAACACTTTTCCCGGCTAGCTTACAGGCGTTATCAGCCATTCTGGCCAAAATGTACTCCTCGGCCTTAAACTTAGACTCACCATAAGGACCGACAGGGAGGGGGATAACATCTTCTGAAAGAGAGTCGCCCGATACTTTTTCTGCAGCAGCCTTAACCGAGCTGAAGAAGATAAATTTACTGGCATCCGATTCCAGAAACTTGTCAAAGATCTTCTTAGTGAGCCCGGTATTTATATCAAAATAACTTTGCTCATCAGAAATCTTCCTGGTGTCGTGCGCTTTGCCGGCAAGATGAATAACTGTATCAATATGATTTATATTCAATTCTTCCAGTCCATTCCAATGATATGCTATCTTGAATTCCTTTTCTGGCATTTGACCAATATCAAGAGATTCATTAGTAAAACCATGATCAACAAATTTTTTAGATAAATTTCTACCTATAAAACCAGATGCACCTGATATTAATATATTCATTATAATGATGAATTAATGATGAAAAATACAAGTAGATACAGGTTCCTGATCTTCCGGTGTCTGCTGTAACACTACGGTAGGCTCATCTGTCCCATGAAATTATACTTGAAAACAAAACCCTTAGGTTTTCTGTATCCATATCTTTCTCGAAGAGTAATGCGAATTCTTTTATTGAAAACTGTTCTTGTGGACGATATCATCTCATCAGAGGCAATTTTTTTCATATAAAGATAAGCACTTATTTGCACTTGTATAAGTACTATCTCCGTTTATTAATTGATATTAAGTGTGTTGAAATTTATTAAGATGACCTTAATTATAAATTAAATTATCCAACCTGACAACCACAAGCTTATTATTGAGAGAAGATTGGGGTTTTAATATGAAATCTTCAATAAATGTGCTTACATGGCTAATTCTTAGCCTTCGTTATATATAAATTGTGATGTGTCACTGAGCATTCGTTTTAGTCCCTCTTTTATACAGACTGTTGGCTCCCAGCCTAGAAGAAGTTTTGCTTTTTGAATATTTGCCATGGTGTAGTCCATATCGGCAGAGTGGGAGGTGTGGTATTGGATTTTTGCTTTTTTATCTGTTAGTTCTTCTATGTAAGCAATGAACTCATTAATTGTTATTGGCTCTTTACCACCCCCAAGGTTAATTATTTCATATCCAAATGGCTTTTCAGCAAGCAAAGTACCTCTGGCGATGTCGTCTACATAGGTAAAGTCCCGAGACTGATTCCCATCGCCAAAAAGCTTGATTGGTTTATCTTCTAAGACCCATTTGCAAAATCTGTATGGTGCCATATCAGGGCGACCTAATGGGCCAAATACAGTGAAATACCTTAAAACTGTTACATCAATGTTATATTGTTTGTGGTATGTATATGCAAAAGCCTCTGCGGCACTCTTACTTGCAGCATATTGAGAAATGGGGGTATTAACAGGAAAATCTTCATTAAAAGGCATTGGCAAACCTGCATATAAACTTGAAGTAGATGATAGAATAAACTTTTTTACTCCAAAGTCTTTCATACACTCTAACAGATTGAGCGTACCTTCCGAATTAGTACGCAAATAAACCCATGGGTTCTCCATACTATACCTTACGCCAGCTCTAGCAGCAATATTAAAAACAGTACTAAAAGAATGGTTTTTAAAAAGAGATCTTAATTCAGTAAGGTTTTCTATATCAATTTTATAGAACGTAAACCCAGAGAATTTTTGTAATGAAAACAAACGAAACTCTTTAAGGCGGACATCGTAATAATCATTCATATTGTCGATACCTATTACCATATCGCCTCTATCTAGCAGGAATTGACAGACCTTATGCCCAATAAATCCTGCAGCTCCGGTCACTAAAATATTCTTACTTTCCATTTGTTATACTTTAAGCGGTTATATATATTTTCAAAGTGTTCTTCTATGTAGCTTAAAATTCTTGGGTATTAGTATTATGTGTATAATCCCCATATACCTATTATTAGGATATTCATTTGATACAAACCGTACTTAAATTTTAATCAAAGAGACAGTCTCTTCAATATGTTTTTTTGAAGAAGCACCAAAAACAACCGATTGAATTTTTTGATTATTAATGAACTCATATGCATCCCTAGGATTTATTGCGCCAGAAGCTAAAGTTGACATTGCCATTAACTGATACTTGGTAGGATCATTACTATTAGCCGTTTGAACATATGCTTCTACATTTGGAGACATTAAGTACCCAATTTTATTGTAAGATGAACATATAACAATTTCAGTTATATTCCATTGCTCTAATTTTGATTTAAGAAACGGCATGTTTTGTGAAATTAGACCAGGTAAAGCATTATATTTCTTTTTAATATAGAGACAATATTCTTCAAAAATCTCAGGAATATCATACCCCAAAATTAGATCAGTAATAATGTTTTGGAGAAATATAACCTTAACATCAAGACCTTTAAACATTTTCATCTCAATGTCAATTAGCATTTGCATCATTTTTATCGCATCTTTTCCAAGAAAAGCGGCACTACCTTTGGTTATCATGCTGAAAACTCCCATAGTAGAATTGTCCTTAAAAAGGATTTCATTGATTGCAGGTATAATGCCTTTTTCACTTACCAAATTAGCATATTTGTGGGGATAAGGAATTGAAGGATACCAGTTTATATGAGGATAACGAGATTTGTTAGATACGAAATGTTCACAGATCTCTTTTGCTCGGTCATTACTATTTAACATTATAGAATTAATTCCTGCATTAAAAGCCATTTGATATACCTTGTATATGTTTCTTATATCAAAGAACTGTTCAGAGAGTTGTTGGGCCTTCTCTTGCGACATATGGTTTATACCAAAAAATTGGTTATCCCCGAATATTATTTTATCAATTTGTTCCATAGTTAAAACATTCCATTTTGTTCATAGTCAAAAAATAATTCATCAATTACCTCCAATGTGTTTGCGCCATCACGAAATGTACATTTGTTTGTAGTTTTGTTTTTGATACAATCAATAAAATGGTATAATTGAGATGTAAACTCATTCCCTCTAACATAGAAGGGTACTGGTTTAAATACATCAGTTATGTAGATTGTATTCCATCCCTCTCTTAGATTTTTCTCAGAAAGAGCTTTTTTCATATAAATTTTATAACTGTGTTGATCTGCAAGAATTTTTCCATGTGTTCCAAAGAGCTCAATTTTATTAGTAGGTTTGCGAAAGCTTTCGTCGCTCCAATTAACATTTATAGTCCCAGAAATTCCGCTTTTATATAGGAAAGTGGAACAAACAGCGTCTTCTACATTTTTCGAAAAAATTTTCGTTAAACTAGTACCGGTTACTTTGTCAGGTTTGCCAACCAAAAAGGTCACCAAATCTATCGCATGCGATGCCATTTCGTAAATTGCACCGCCACCACTACCACGAGAGTCTCTCCATGTTTTTCCTTCTTCAGTTTTAGTAATTGTGCGACTGTACATTTCAGATTTGAAGCGGATTACTTTACCTATCACACCACTATCTACACATTCTTTTACGTTGGCAAAAATATCGTTGAAACGATTTACATATCCTACCTGATTAACTAAATCCTTTCTTTCAAATAGTTTAGTAAGTTCATTTGCCAAAATGCTGTTTGTGGTGAATGGCTTTTCAGCAAAAACATGCACACCTTTTTCACTTGCGAGTTTTATTATTTCAAAGTTAAGAGCTGGAGGAGTACAGATTAAAATAGCATCAATATCTTCGTTTGCTAATAATTGTCTAAAATCAGCGTAGAAGTTAATACGTTTCTTATACTTTTTTAACAAACTTAGAATTAAGGAAGATGTATCCGCAACAGAAGTAATTAACACATCTGGATGGCTGTTTATAATTGAGAAGTGAGTGATTCCCATTCTCCCAAAGCCAATAATGCCTAACTTAACTTTTTCCATATTAATTTTCTATACAGTTTTTATATAAACTAACAATTCTATTCCAAGTGTATCTTCTGGTAGCGATTTCAAACATAGCATCCCCTAATTTGGTTATATTGTTCTTGTCTAAATTTGATAAAATTTCCTTAAGAGACTCTTTGTTTTTAAAATAATATGATTTTTCTTCTGTGGTTGCTCTATTTGATGGAACATCAAAACATACTACTGGAAGTTTCAAAGACATGGCCTCAACCAATGAGGGTGCAGTGCCACATAAAGAATGAGTATGCAGGTAAATATCACAATTTCCACGAATAGTATTTAGAACATTTAAATCATAAATGGCATCCAATAGTATTATATTATCATGTTTATTATGGTTTTCTCTCTTCAATTTTTTCCCGTATTCGGAAATTTCCCAGTTTGATATGACAACCAAAATCCTTTCAGGGATAGTTTTGTAAGCATCAATGAGAATGTGGATATTCATATCTTCTTGAGCTCTAGATACTGTTAAATCGTAATTTTTGCGGAGAGAAGGATATTTTTGTAAAAACTCGTTAGACTTTAATTCTGAAACAGCATGGTCACCTCCATATTCAGCCAAAATTGCGTCAATAGTATATTCGCTTTTTACATAGTCGAAAAGAACCTGATTGTCAACGATTATTACATTGGAATACTTAACACAAATTTTCTCGAACCATTTTTTAACCAATACTTCCAATCTGCCAGCAAATTTTGCACCTCTCACTTTTTGCCACTCAATACCTCCAATGTTAAAAACAATTTTTTTCTTGAAAAAGATATTTAAGGGAAAAGCAAAAACCCCAGAAAACCCTAATATTATAAGTACATCTGATTTCAAATAAGCATGAAAAATTGAGACAGCATCATATATCATGGACTGCCAGCCATTTGCTTTTAATGGGATGTAAATTAACGTTGAATTATTATATTCTTTAAGTTTTTTATGTTTTGGTGTTAAAGAACAATAAACAGAAATCTCGTAATCTACACTTAGATACTTTGACAAGTAATCAGCGAGAGTTTCAAACCCACCATATTTTGCTGGTATGCCATTAGTACCAATAATTGCTACTCTTTTTTTGAGCATATTACAAATAATCAGAATAATACAAATCAATATATTCTCTTAGTGCTGTTTTCCAGTCTTGCATCAAATTAAGGCTTCTAATTCGTAATTTTCTGTTCTCTAATCTCTCACAAGGAGGTCTTTCAGCAAAATAAGTATCTTTGAAATAATCAGAATTCACAGGTGTGATCTTAATGCTATTTTCTAGTTTTAATATCCTTAGAAGCTCTTGCGCTACTTCCATTCGGCTAGTTTGACCTCCACAAACCATATTATAAAGGCCCCAATATTCTTTTTCTATTAGTGCTTTAACGTTTTTAGCGAAATCATGAGTATATGTAGGCGTGCCATCTTTATCATCAACAATAAAAAGCTCTTTTGTCCCATTTTTTAGTTGTAACATTAGCTTTTGAATAAATTTTTTGTCTTTTTTTGGGCCTGCACCCATCATCCATCCTGCCCGACAAACCAAAAATCTCTTTGCATTTTCTAGTACAAATCTTTCTCCCATATACTTAGATCTGGCATAAACGCCTAATGGATTTGGCGTATCCCAATCATCATAAAGATATTTTTGCCCGTCAAATATTCCAGCGGTACTAATATAAAGCAATGGTATATCCAATTCGTTTGCAAGAAATACTGCATTTTCAACAGAAATGGTATTTGTAATGTAGGTTTCATCTGCATTTTGTTCACAAAACTCCAAATCGGTGTATGCACCAAGATGAAAAAGGTAGTCTGGTTTGAATTCAGTTACATCTTTTCTATATGCTTTAATATCTCTAAAATCTAGATAGGATAACCACTCTATGTTAACATCTTTATCTGTACATTTTAATTCATAATCGTCTTTGAACTGGGTATAAAATGCTTCACCCAGCATACCACCACAACCGGCAATGTAAATTTTTTTCTTCATATTTATATCAAATACTTGTTTGTATTTTATTCATTTCATTCCAATTAACCCATTCTGCCCTTTCGTTCATTTTGATATTGGTTTTAATTATTCTAGCAGGATTGCCTGCTACAATGGTATTTGAAGGAACATTTTTTGTCACAACAGAACCAGCCCCTACAATGACCTCGTCTCCAATTATTACACCGGGCATTATTATAGCACCCACAGCAATAAAACAATTTCTACCAATATACACATCTGCCAGTAATGGTTGGTTATTGACTCTTTTACAGTGATCGTGACTCATAATAGTTACATTGGATGCAACTAGTGTGTTTGCTTTTATGTGGATACCTTGCTGGTAGATTCTATCCAAGTTAAGTTTTCTTTCAACAATAACTGAATAATCAAAATCATAGCCCTTCATTCGATAAAGTACAATTCTGATTTTCTGAATGATGCTTGCGAAAAAGCTAATAATAGCAAATTTAATTTTTAATCTATTATTGTTCATTTGTGGTGATGCGATAAAATTTAAAACATATTTTATAATACACAGTAATTAAACACATTAATGTGTTCTTTAAATTTTTGATTTTAAATGAAAAGTAATTTTACGCGATTAAGTATGAAATTATGAATTCATTCAAGTCTGTTGTCGTGTGGATTGCCTTAACAAGACTTCATTGCCAATACAGTTCCGGTTTTAGTATTATTCATCAACCCAATTTTGTTCCCATACTCGTACACAGTTGGGAAAGCTTTTGCCTTGCGCCGCAATAAGCGTACGGCTTGTGTAAACTGTTAATCTTATTCTTGTCATTTCTTTTCTGAGAAAGTATTTTACTATACAAATCCAGTTTTTGGGAAGATTGAATCATTTTTATTCCATCCATGTTTCTCTCAAGTTCCCGTACAACACGATTCTCTATTGTGCACAGACTGCTGATATCCTTCCTCGCCTTCTTATTACGTCGGGGATGATTGCCATTATAAGTGCCCCCTTAACAGCTGCTTCCTAATTCGGATATACTGCTGCCTCTGTGTGTAGTTTTCCTTTTCGCTGATGCAGTTCACACTATCTAACAACCTATTATATTGCTTTATATCCGAGGGATAAATAACGAAATTCTCCTAAACTGTGACGGACGATACCATTTTATGTTGCTTTTTCTCAGTGCAGAGTAACTGTCTGTTTGAAGATCTTTTCCACTCTTTCTAAACTACCCTTTGTATGGAAATGGACAAAATCGCTCGGGCCAAAAGGAAATCTATGTTGAAAATAAGTTTTCTAACCGAAATACTGCATGTAGGCATCTCTTACCCATGACTAGGCATGTTTCTCTCCGAGGTTATACATCTACTTCAATAATAAACATCCGACCATCATACTTATTGGAACCGCAGGTTGTTATCGAATAAAAACTGGAGAACTCTTTCTCTTAATATTTCCATTCAATTTTATTTACCAATAATACAAATTCATGTTCCATATCTATGAAAGCTGTAAATAATGGATTAAAGAGATTTAGCTGTTTTTAATCTGCAGATTTCCCTATCATCTTTTGCAAGTTTTTATGGTACTAAAGTATTGCTTTTCGGCAAATTATTCAAGTGTCTTATTAATATATTCTATAGAATATTAATTTATTAGCCATTTTTTAAAAGATCGACTAACTTCAGAAGATAGGAGCAAATGTATTGATTTATTTGTTTTATTTTGGAGTCAGCTGTTTGTCATGTTTTTCAGCAATTTAACAAAGGAAAGAGGGTGATATTTAATTAGCGCAATTCATCTTTATGTTGAATATTTTGGTAATATGTTTGAAGATTTTTTTGTTAATCCTATAAAACAAATGACATAATAAAGAGGAGCCAATGTAATAGATTGTGAAAAAGCAAGTATTAGTAAGCACAGAAAGCCACTAATTTGCCATTGTTTATCTCCAATGAACTCTTTAGTCCCCCTAAACAATAAATAAAAATAGACAAGAGAAAATGGGATTCCCCACCACCTAATAATTTCCCCTAAACCATTAGGAGACGATATTGATCCATCAACTATTAACCGTAAACTGTTTCCATACCCAAACCATGGTGATTGCCTAATTTGCTCAAAAGTAAAAAATAATGCACCAAATCGTGAATTACTATTGCCAATATCATCTGCTTGTGTTATAATCTTTTCGAGTAAAAAATCCAATTTTAGTATACTAATAAATAATAAAGAAGCCATTATTAACAAAATTAGTTTATAGCTTCGTTTTCGTATGTTGAAGAAAATATAAGCAGTCAAAATAGTTATTAACGCCAAGTAACCGGATGTTGAAAAAGTAGTAATATCAGTTAAAATGAGAATTACATTTTGGAAATTAAATATTGCTTTTTTAAAAGAGAGATTGATAATAAGAGCTATGGTAATCACAATTGTAAAACGTCCGGGTTCGAAAAAGGGGCCAGAATTCCGAAGGATAATTGGATTATCAACAGAATATAAAAAGAGAGTAAGTCCATTCCGGGTTGTATTCTGGTTTGTTTGTGGAATCTCTTTGGCCAAAGACAAAAGGAGATTATGAAAATCAGGAAATAAATGATCAAACGCCCAAAACAACAAACTCAATATACATATTAAATAAATGATTTTAGGGAATATATATTTAAATGAATTTAAAAATAAAATTGCTATCATATAAAAAGCAATGAATCGAATTAAGGGAAAGGTAATATTGTTCCAATTTCCACCCCACAAGTACTTTTGAATTATAAATATTGAAGCTATGAATATAAACGTCATAAAAAAGCGACTATCTAATCTGTTCCCTCTTTTAAAGAAAATATAAATAGTAATAATAAATATCGGGAGAAAGAGATTAATAGAATTCGTTTCAACAGATAAATATCCGCTCGTTACTATTAGATATAATATTATTATGTAATCAAAGAATCCACTCTGATATTGAACAATTCCGCTTTTATTTAATTGTAACATATTGAACGATAGGCATTACATTGTGCAAAGTTGATAACAATAATTTTTATACTAGTTCTATATTCGTGCAATGAATAATTTTTCGTAGTTAACTAATTCAAAGGAATTTGAAATTTGATAACCTTGTAAAGAAGGCCAGGTTAATTTAATCTAGATGAAAAGTTTTTCAAATCGAAGACTATACTATTGAATGAATAATATATATAAAATGTTTTTGAACGCAAGCAAACAAAATATTTAAATCAACAATTTTAAAGCAAGTGGGGTTTATTGAGAGGACAATTTATAACAAAAATGTATCAAAACATTTTTTTTTAGTATAAGCTTTTATAAAGAATCTAACATATTACAATACTCTTCTTGCATCCTGTTGAAAGTGAATTCTGTCTCAAACCTAGAACGTGAGTTTCTTCCCATTGTTTTCCAGTCATATTCAGTTATTTTGTTCAGCAACACAACTAGCTGATCAACATCAGGATCAAGAAGAAAGCCATTGAATCCTTCTTTAACTAGCTCTGGCATCCCAGATCTTTTTGTGGTAATTATTGGAAGAGAACTCCGCATTGCTTCAATAATCGATATTGGAAGACCCTCATTTAAACTCATCAGTATAAAGATATCATTTTCTGCCAAATATTTGAAAACTTCGGAATTATCTATTTTCCCTAAAAAAATGACATTTTCAGTAAGACCATTATGCGTTACATAATATTCCAATCTATTTCTTTCTGCACCATCTCCTATTAAAGTTAAATGAATTATTTTTAAAACGTTTTTATTTATTTTATTCAACGCTTCAATAATAATTGACTGCCCTTTTCGATTTATTAGCGTACCTGAACAAACAAGTTTATACTTATTATTTACATTTTTAATGAATGATTTTAGAAATATAGACTCTGCATCTGTATAGTCCTCGATGCCATTAAGTATTAAAGACGTTTTATTTATTTTATAGGCTGGATTTTCAGCTAAAAAATTTCCCTGTCCAATTTTAGAAATGAATACACATTGGTTAACGTTTTCAATAACATACTTATGAATACTCATCAGCCACCGTTCATACCAAGTGTTTTTTAGTCTTGGACGATAAATTAAATTCATCTCGAATGGCATACCATCAGAATGCAAGAAAATAACTGTTTTAATATCTTTGTCTTTGTTTTTTTTGAGAAATTGGAAACACTCAATATAACCGTGAAATACAACAATATCAGTCTGCCTCTTTTCTTTGAAATAGTATCTTGTCAATTTTTTAATTTTCAGATAATTTCGATATTCATATAATGCAGATAATAAAAAACTTTGAGGGACTAAGGATGTCAAAAATTTTATACTTTTTTTCTTCAGAGACTTTTTATTACTAAATGGACTATTTATATTGAGAATCCTCTTCTTTTGATTTGAAAGTAAATCTGAAGAAAATACAGTTATATCATATCCCCTTTCGATGAAATAATTTCGGTTTTTAGTAATCCTTCTTATTGTTCCAGTAGGTCCGATGGGACTATTAAGAGTTGCATAGTTAATAACATCTACTAATTTCATAATTTCTTATTTAACATTATTTAAATAGCCAATTATTTTGTCTCTATGAGATTCACAATCAATTGTATTTCGGATTTTAAATAGTTTTATTTTACTTATATATGATGGCAATGATAAACGTCTTCGCAGAGCATTTAAAATCCGAGTTGAGTAAGGTAAAAATAGATTTATAAGAATTCTTCCTTGAGTGATATTATAATCGTCAACTTTTTGCTTCAGTAAGATATCATTACTAATAATCGAGTTTAATTGAGCAATTCTTTTTAAAAAATCCGTTTTATTCTTTATTGGTATTACACCAGGTAGTTCATTCCCTTGAATATATGGAATTAATTCAAAATTGATCTCATCATCAACGAAATTTAAACGAACCATGTACCCTTCGTTCCAATCCGCATTGCGGTGTCCGTCCCAATCAAAACAAAAATTTCCTAACCCATAAAAGATCGGCTTTTTCTTGTATATTTCATAACCACTGTAACAATGTTGATGATGATTAATTACCGCATCAGCTCCTGCATCTACAAAAAAACGATAGGTTTCTTTCATACGTGGACTTGGCAATTGAAAGTGTTCATGCCCTCCATGTACAATTATAATCACATAATCAGCTTGTTTTTTAGCTTCAAATATTTGATAATAATTTCTTATTGGATTTAAAGGATTAGCACCCCCGGTTTTATTAGTAGCAATTGAAAATTCATGTTCACAAAAATTAATAAATGCAAACAGTTTACCATTCAAATTTTTGAAAGAACATTGTTCTGCATTGTTAAGATTTGTACCACCTCCAACAATATTAAAACCATATTGTTGGAAAGTAGAAAGTGTATCCCGAATTCCTTCTTCTCCAAAATCATAGATATGATTATTGGCTAGTGTAACCATGTCAAATCCACTATATTTTATAGCTTCAATTGCCTTTGAAGAACATTTTAAATTGGGGCCACGTTTTTCAATTGGTTTTGCTTTATCCAACACTATTGCACTCTCAAAGTTTACAATGGAATAGTCAGCTGATTCAATTAATGGTCGTATAGTTCCAAAAATATCTGTATAATTTCCTTCTTCGATCAAGCTTTCAACTCTCCCGTGTGGACAATAATCACCTGCTATTAAAACGTTTGTCATATTGTTGTTTTGTAAAATAATTTAGTTTAATTTGAGATATTTAGATTCTCTTTTGAAAATAAATAAATTAAAAAAGTTACCCAATAGTAAATGGTCGATCTAATATTGCGCAAACTATTATTACATAAAATTTGGCATTAGAAGCTATTTTTGAACTGGAAGGGGTAATTTTATCAAATTGCCAAATTTATAGTCCCACACCGAAGGTGAGAATCCACCTAATCCGCTTGTTGGTGTAAATGTTATTTCCCCAAAAAAAATTTGTCCGTTGATATTATATAAGTCTATTCGAACAAATGGTATATTTTTACATAATATACCAGCGATTTGTATCATTTTTTTGAAATGAAGTGGGGACTCCTGTTTAACTTCAGAATATGGATAAACTTCTGGTTCATGAAAATCTTGATGGCACCACTCTGTATCATAAAAATCTATCGTTGTTTTGGATTGTCGTCCAGCAATTATTTGACAATATCTCACTTTGCCATTAAAGCAAAAAAATTTATAGTCTTTCAATTCAACACCACTTTCATCTACCATGTACTTTTCAACAAGTACTCTTGGTTTAACGTTTTTATATGGCCACTCTCTCAAATCATAGTAATAATTATATTTTAATAATTTATTAATTTTCCGTCGTGTGGCTTTTATGTCCAGTTTGGATTTATCTCTACAAATAATAACTCCACCGCTATCATGTGTACATTTTAATGCAAACTGTTCAGGTAATTTGTTAAAATCAATATCATCAAATTTATCCCAAACACCAATTGTTGGAATAATAAATTCTTCACCAATAATGTTTGCTACATATTTTTTTGCTTCATATTTATCAACCATTAATGTATATTCCGATTTTCTGTCATATAGTTTCAACCATTGAAGTTTTTCACTAAAAGTTATTGGATTTTTTAAATTTAATTTTCTACCAAATCTGCTGTAAAATAAAAGTCGCAAACACAGGCGGTCAGAAAGTAAAAACTTAAACCGAAATAAAAACCATACAGGGATAATTAATGGATCTGTAATAGTCCTCTTTAATCTACTTTTACCATTTTTCATAAACAAAATGCTGTTATTAATTGATTAATTCTGAAATGTACGCTTCCATTAAGACATTCTCAATCATTTGATAAATAGTTTATTACTTAAAGTTGGGATAGATTACATCAATGAATTTTTGGGCTTCAGTTCTATAATTGAAATATTTCATTGCTACTTCATATCCTTTCTTTCCAATTATTTTAGATTCATCAGGGTGTGTGAGTACCCATTCTATTTTATTCGCAATATCACGTATATTCCCTGGCTGAGCAATCAAAGTGCTATCTTTGTCTTTTAAAAAAAGGTCAATATCTCCGACGTTAGTTATAACAGTAGGATTTCCAGTCAAAAGATATTCACCTAATTTTGTTGGGAACCCAAAATTAAATATTGTAATAGGACGCGATAAAATCAGAGTTTCAGCATTTATCAACAATTTTGGCATATCTTCAGATGAAATACTCCCGGTAAAAATTATGCGACTCTCTAAATTATTCTCCTTTATATAATTCAAATATTCATCCTTTTCGATACTCCGTATTATTTTGCCTATTAAACATAGTTTAATTTCACTATTTTTTTCAGTAACTATCTTAAATGCTCTAAGTAGATCATCAACTCCATCTTTTTTATTTCCTATACTACCGCAATAGGCGATATACCGTTCTTTACCAATTTCTTTTGGTATTCCCTTGAATCGGTTTGGATCAACTACCATATTTACAATATGAATGTTTTCTTTTTTGACTCCCATATCTGAAAAATAATCCTTTAAATGCGTTGAAATCACGAATAATCCGTTCAACTTTTTGCATTTATTCACATATAATTTTCGGTTTATTGTTCTTACAGCCTTAGGATGTTCAGTCCTTTCATGATAAACGTTTATTTTTTTAAATAGAGAAAAAATAAATAAATAGTTCATCGCACCGAAAAGGAGAACATTATCATTACTTTTTAAAGACCTGACAAATTGAAGAACAGGATAAATCGATAAGATAAATTGCAAATAATAATTACCGTATTTTATCTTGATTTTTGAATCTACCCTTAAGGAAATAAATGATACATTTCCAAAATCAATGGGTAATTTAGTGCTATTATCTGAGCGAATAAAAACTACTCTCGTTTTCACTCCAAGCTCTTCAAATCCTTTAACAAATGCCAATAATCTGTTTGTTGCAGCACTATTAGGAGAATAATCATCCTTTATAACATACAGTTTATTCATATATACACAATTTAGTATTCTCTCCAAACTACCCGGTTAATATAATCTGTATATGATAGAATAATTCTTACGATCTTGTCACTGACGTTAGGCATAGTATATTCATAAACATGGCAAAGATATTTTTCACTCAAGTGCGGCTTCTGCAATTCCAACAATCCTTGCAATATTCTTTCAGCGTTAAGCCCAACCATCATTACACTTGCTTCCTCCATGGCCTCAGGTCGTTCATGTGCCTCACGAATGTTTAATGCCTTGAACCCCAGAATGGAAGATTCTTCGCTTATGGTGCCACTATCGCTTAGCACTACATTTGCATTTAATTGAAGTTGATTGTAATCACATAATCCCATAGGCTTCATCAGCCTTACATTCTGATTGAATTTTACCAAATTCTTTTCGATCATTTTTCGAGTACGGGGATGCGTCGAAACTATGACAGGATAGTCATAGGTTTCTGCAATAACATTTAAAATATTAACCAATTTATTGAAATGTTTTTCGTTAGCGATATTTTCTTCACGGTGTGCTGATATCACAAAATATTTCCCTTTTTCAAGACCGAGCTTTTCAAGTATGTCAGAGGCTTTAATTTTAGGCATATATTGATTTAAGACCTCAAACATGGGGCTGCCAGTTTTAATGATCCGGTCAGCTGGTATTCCTTCTTTCAATAGATATTCGCGTGCTATACTACTATAAGGAAGATTGATATCGCTTATATGATCAACAATTTTTCTATTGGATTCTTCAGGAACTCTCTGGTCGAAACAACGGTTTCCTGCCTCCATATGGAAGATAGGTATATGACGTTTCTTTGCTGCAATTGCAGCTAGACTCGAGTTTGTATCTCCAAGGACAAGAAATGCCTCTGGATTAACTACTTCAAGAATCGGATCAATATTGATAAGAATTTGTCCTGCGGTAGTTGTTGCATTGCTGCATGCTGCATTAATAAAATAGTCGGGATTTCTAAGCCCTAAATCCTCAAAAAAGATTTCGTTTAGCTCGTAATCATAATTCTGACCTGTATGAACCAGAATGTGTTCAATTGCCGGACTTGCATCAAGTTTCTGAATGACACAGGCCAAACGGATGATTTCCGGTCGTGTGCCAACAACGGTCATGACTTTAAGTTTCTTCATGTCTAAAATTTATACTTTTTCAAAAAACGTATCTGGGTTATTGGGGTCAAAACACTTGTTTGACCACATAAAGGTGACCATATCAGTATCACCGATGTTCTCTATGTTGTGGGTGTAGCCTACGGGAATGTCCACAATTTCCAGTTTGTTCCCCGAGACGAAGTACTCATTCACCTCTTCGGAATTCACCTCACGTAAACGGATTACCCCTTTTCCGTTTACCACCAGGAACTTCTCTATACAGGAGTGATGCCAGTGATTGCCCCTGCATATATGCGGATGGGCGATGTTGATGGAGAACTGTCCTCTATCTTTTATGCGGAAAATTTCAGTAAAACTACCCCGAGTATCAATGTTCTCTTTCAATGAATAACTCAGTTTGTTTCCCGGAAGGTAAGACATGTAAGTAGCATAGAGTTTAAAGGTAAAGGCGTCTGCCATATTGGGAACACTCAGATTTTCCCTGCTTGCCTTGAAGGAGTAAAGCAAATCTACTATGTTTCCCAATGTGACGGTATGTACGGTAGGGACAAAGCAGTAATCAACCTCTCTGTGTTCGTTGCCTTGTAATGCACCAATCAACTCTTCCATCACATCGTCAATATAAACCAGATGCAGCATATTGTCTCTGTTGCTGATAGTGATAGGCAGGTCATTTACTATATTGTGACAAAAAGTTGCTACACCACTGTTGTAATTTGGTCGGCACCATTTACCGAATATGTTGGGGAAACGGTAAACAAATACTTTTGCGCCAGTCTCTTTTGCATAGGTAAACACCAGGTCTTCCCCCGCTTTCTTGGATTGTCCGTAAGGGTTATTCAGCGCTGCCTGAGTAGAGGATGATATCATCAAGGGACATGTGTTTCCATACTTCTTTAATGTATTTATTAAGGTGGAAGTAAAGTTAAAGTTTCCTTCATTAAACTCCTTAAGCTCACTCGTGCGATTTACTCCTGCAAGGTTAAATACAAAATCTGCCTCCTTACAATAGATGTCTAACTCCATGGGATCATTGTCAATATCGTATTCAAATAAAGAAATGTCGATACTGATCGGGTAGTTTTTTGCTTTTCCGTCCCGGATATTCTTAAGTTCAGCAATAAGGTTTTTTCCAACAAATCCCTTTGCACCTGTTATTAAGATGTTCATAGTGATTTTTTATTTGCTTTTGTTTTCGTTTACTTTCTAAAGCTCTTGGAGTCCTAAATCTTCTCGTACAAAATTCAGTTTGAGCAGTAACTCTTTCATTTCCTCTACATCCAACCTAATGGTGTTGTGTGAATGGTAATCCTCTTTCTTTGCTATCTCAGGATTTCCCTCGAGGAAGTATTTATCATAGTTTAAGTCGCGTGTGTCACAAGGAATCCTGAAATAGTTGTTTAAATCAATCGCCATTGCTATCTCTTCACGTGTGATGAGTGTTTCGTAAAGCTTCTCGCCGTGACGAGTGCCAATCACTTTGACTTCCACATTGGAATTATACAGCTCCTTTAGTGCAGTAGCCAGCGTAGCAAGTGTTGCTGCCGGAGATTTCTGAACAAATAGGTCCCCGTTCTTTCCGTTCTGCCATGCAAAGATAACCAAGTCCACCGCTTCATCCAGTGTCATCATAAACCGTGTCATATTTGGGTCTGTGATAGCAATGGATTTTCCCGCCTTTATTTGTTTCACCCAAAGCGGAATAACACTCCCCCGACTTGCCATCACATTGCCATAACGGGTACAGCAAATGGTTGTAGCAGAACCTTCGCCTAGCTGTCTTCCTTTCGCAATGGCCACCTTCTCCATCATCGCTTTAGAGATGCCCATCGCATTGATGGGGTATGCAGCTTTGTCGGTTGAGAGCACTACCACGTTCTTCACTTTGTGCGCAATAGCAGAATCCAATACATTATTAGTGCCTATCACATTCGTCTGGACTGCTTGCATCGGGAAAAACTCGCAGGAAGGAACCTGCTTCAGTGCAGCAGCAGAGAAAATGTAATCTACCCCTGCCATAGCATCGTCAACCGAACGCAGATCACGTACATCGCCAATGTAAAATTTAATTTTTGGATTTTGCAGGTCACGCCGCATATCATCCTGCTTCTTCTCGTCTCTGCTGAATACTCTGATTTCCTTGACATCGCTGTTTAAAAAACGTCTCAGTACAGCATTACCGAAAGAACCAGTACCTCCTGTAATAAGCAAGGTTTTGTTATCAAATATGGACATATCTATTTAGTAATTTTAATTATATTTATTTATTCCAAACGCCTTTAGCGGTATCATTTAGTAGTCTATATGCCTGGATGGGAGAAAAGATAGCTGAAATTGAATACGCAACAATTGTAGCTAGAACAACGCCAATTGCTCCTAAATTTAAGACAACAGATAATAAGTAAGCTAAGGGAATATTTATTAAAGCCATACAAACTGTTATTATGGTTTGTAATCTTATTTTACCAATACCATTTATAAAGAAATCATAAATACGTATCCACATATCTAATAACACCATTATTGCAACACAAAAAGTCATTTGCAATGGAACATCTCCTTTCTCTCCTATCCAAAACTTAAAAAAGAAGGGCGAAATAATTACAACCAGAACGGCCCCAATTAACATTAGAAAGTATATCTGCCTTATCTTTTTTATAGTTTTTTTTATCCATTCAATCCTTCCCAACTGCCACGCTTCAGTATATGCTGACCACAATGGAGTTATTACAATAGTATATGCCAATGTGAAATAAGAAAACAAGCTGAATGCCAGGGAATAATATGCGACACTTGAAGGATCCACAAATTGCGAGATTAATATATTATTACTTGAATTAATGACTAGCAGTGATAATTGAATGAAGAAGAATTTTAATCCGAGACTTAGAATATCAGGGATGTACTTAAAATCTATATATTTTATTTTAGGGACAAGTTTATATTTCGAAAACATAAAAAATACAAGAGAAGCAATAAGAGGTGTCAAGGCAGAAATACTACTTTGAACCGCTCCGACGTTTAACAGTGTTATATTCGAAGAATATTTCAAATAAATAATAATAATTAGAAATACAATCTTTCCCAATAATCCTGAAATATCCACCCAATATGATCTTTGAAGAGCATAAAAGATTTTATTTATTATTGAAGCAGCAAATCGAATGGCAAATGTGCTAAATACGATCAAGGCCAATAGATTCAGTTCGTTTAAATCTATTTCTTTGGCATTTAATATTGCTGACCAATTTAAAACTTTAAACAACAGCAGATATATAATAATAAATGATACTGAAATGAGGCTTAAGATAAAATATGATGTTGAAATATATATTCTGGACAATTCAATTTTGCCATGGGTATATGCTTCAGTCAAACGATTTCTTAAACCCTGAGCTATTCCAAAATCAAAAAGATCAATCCAAACTATTATTGAAGTTAAAGTAGCATATACGCCATATTGATACTTGTCAAGGTAGTTATAAACAATAGGAAGTGTAATTATTGAAATTGCCATATTCAATCCTTTGGCTATAAAAGATATAAGGGAATTTTTAACGATCATTTTTGTTCTCGATTTATCCCCCTGATCGGTATCATTGCCCTTAAGATACGTCTTTATCGTTGTGATAAGATTTGTTAAAATCATATTTCCTGTGAATAGATACTAGTTTAATTGAATGAATCCGAAACTTGGAGATCAAACAAGAATTTGCTTAACAAAGGGACATATCCCAATTTTTTTGGAAAAAATGCAAGTCCATTCATCATTTGATGAATTTATATAATTCACTGCATAAATTGTGATAATTGAAGTTATGATATGCAAAATCTTTACCGTTTGTGCCAATTCTGTGTCTCATATTTGAATCAGAGAAAAGTAAAGAAAAGGCATCAGATATTGTTTCCGGCAAATTGTCATTAATAAAAAATACATTATTGTTGTGTGTAAGGTAGTACGTGAAGTCATCAGAAGCAACCATCAAAACTGGATTTCCTGAAAAAAGATATTCAACAACCTTTGAGGAAAGTCCTCCGGTATAATAACTATTAGCACCTTTTGCCACTACCAATAACGATGCATTAACCAGGTAATTGACGTAAACAGATCGATTAATTTCTCCAGTAAAAACCACAGAATCTTGCATCTTATTTTTTTCCACTATCTCTCGAAGCTTATACTGATAGTCTTGATTAGATATTCTTCCAACAAAAATCATTTTTACATGAGGATTGTCTTTGTGAAAATCTGCAAATGCATATAAGATATTTGATAAACCATCCTTTTCATCAGAATGAATACTTCCACAATATGCTATATATGAATCTGTTGTTGTTTTTTTGCATTCTAAAATATCCTCAAACAACATTGTAGCGGGTATAACAATACTATCCATTTTATCATTTAACAATGACTTATAGTTCTCTTCCAAGGTTTTTGTTTCAAATACAAATTGGTCAATAAACTTGCAATATTTTTTAAATCTCACCCTTCTATTATTATCATCAATTACCTTAATGTATTCAGGAAATTCACAAGCAGTAAAAACGACCTTGGCTTTATAATAGTGACAAATAGCTGAAAAGATGTAAAAACTTCGATTAGTGTGGGTAAAAAAAATGACACTTAAATCATACTTTTTAGCTAATTTTCTGATAAAAGATCTGAACTTAAATATTACAAAAAAATGTAATTCGCAATATCTCAATATTTTATTTGAACTAAAATGCACCTTATTTAATAAATATGAATAAGGTACACCTTCATAAACGCCTTGGGGGGCAATTTTATAGATTGGTTTAAGATTTGGGAAGAGACAAACCAGTTCACTATCTCCACCATTTTCATTGAATCCTTTTATGTAAGTAATCATCGTATTGGAAGATGCGTTACCATAAGGAAAGGGAGATGTGGAAATTAATAATATTTTTTTATCCATGGTAACTTGAATAGAACTGTTTGAGCTTGGTTATATAAATTATATTATCATCAGTCAGCTGATAGGCAGTGCCTCCACCGCTTCTGCTAAAATCTTTAAGACGATTAAGTTTATGGGCTATTTCGTCATTATTGGTAACAATAGCACTCCCTGCCCAGTAGAAATAAATTTGGGTGCAGAAAATAAATAACTACCGGTTAAACCAACAGTTCCTTGATGCCTGCCATCTGGATATAAAAGAACCCAAAGATTGCGCCAAATCTTCTAACAAAATTCCATTCCTTGCATAAAGAAATATTAGCTTCAATTCCTACCTGTGGGTATTGACCATTAGCTGGTATAAATACTATTGCTTTGGTTTAAGGTGAAATCGATTTTCTGGCGCTCTCAATGTCCATTTAAATTGTTTCCTTTTCCACATCGACAAACACCGGGGAGATACCAATCAGGCTAATAGAGTTCTGAGTGGCAATCATAGTATAATTGGGAACAATAATTTCGTCTCCGGTTTGAATTCCACCCGCAATTGCCCGCAAAGTCAGACTGATTGTGCCATTATTAACTACTATACAGTGTTTTGCTCTAGTGTAATCAGCTATTATTTTCTCAAATTCCGCTGTACGTTTAAATTCTGTCATCCATCCACCTTCGTCCATATATTGATTAAGTGCATCCTTTTCTTCAATACCAAATCAATGTTCCATTTGAGGTATAATATTATATGAATTTTTATTAGTTGCTTAATAATTTATGATGTTCTTCACAAAAATTACTGATAGTTACTCTATCCAAACAAATGAAATGCAAAAACCTCTATCCAAGATTAAATAATCTCAATCAAAAGATCTGCTATATGTTCAAATGAGGTTATCTTAATTGGCAAGTCATTATTATGCTTTACCGTGTGAATAAAATCTTTGATTTTTTCTTTTTCCCGAAAAGTTTGTTTCAATTCCAAAGGGCTATTAATAAATAAAGAATGTTCTTCAATAATTGGAACACATTCATATTTACCTGGATATGGTATTTGAATGATTGGTACTCTTAAACATAAAGCATTTATTAAAACAGAACTCGAATGCCCTAAAACGAATGTAGCATCGTGTAATAAATATACACTATTTGGCTCTTGAATTATCTCTATATTAGAAATCTCTTTATACAAATCTGTATACAAGAAAATTTCTTCCCTTGGGTGTAACAAAAATTTTACTACATAACCTTCTTCAATAAAAAAATCAAAATATGGTTTTAGATATTCTCTTTCCGTTATATAGGTTAAGTGCGTTGAACCAGAGAAAACAAAAGGAGAGTGTACATAGAGGATATACTTTTGTTTTATAACAGGGGGATTTTCATTGTATTTTATAAGTTCGTCGTTACGATAGAAAAGAGGGGATCCAGATATCTTCACTTGGTCTCGTCTAAAGTGAAAATATTTGTTCACCATCTCATAGCTCTCATTTGTAAAAAAAATTGCTTTCTCGAAAGTATTTTCAAGAAATATTTTTCTGAAAAACATATTATAGGAGATGTGAAATTCTTTTCTATTAAATGAAAGAGTACATATATAAATCAAATAATTTCTAATGAAATAGGAATTTCTATATAATAAAAAAAAGAAATTATTTCGAAAATACGAGTCGTTCTTAACATAAAAAAGTTGATCTTCAAGAAGAAGGCCATGCTGCAAATAATAAGTTTTAATGTTGAGTTTTTTCATCAATCTTATCATCAACTTGTCATTAATAGAAGCAAAATGTATACAGAAAAAGACAACCGGATTAATGGCTTTTACTGTATGTGTAATTTTATTTAAACTCATTTTGCCTATATCAATTTTGTTATATGGCTTTTCTGCAGAAGTTGAATTATAAAGAGAATCTGCATGAAAAATGTAAACATTAAACTTTCTTCTTAAAAAAATATTTATTGGATCAATAAAACTATTTAGAACACTAGTTCTAGGTACATAAAAAATAATATTATTCTTAGTCATTATATTTCTCATTAAAATAACTTAATAATAATTTCACGCAGCTCTTCATTATTGATATTTCTAGGATTATTGTTTAACCTTTCAATATTTATATTTACATTAATTAATTCTAAATCCTTTTTGCTGATATTTAATCTGGATAATTTAGTTTCAAGACCCAACATTTTTACCAAACGTTTGATTTTTACTTTTGAATCGTAAGATGTTTTTGAACCTAAAAGATTGTTTAACTTTAGAAATGTTTTTTGAACATAATCAACGCCCCTGGGATCCATGCAATCATCAATAGTAACATTACTATTAAATTCGTACCATTCGCCCAAAGACAAGGCAACAGCATGTCCATGAGGAATACCAAAGATTGAGGTAAGCGCATATGACATAGCATGAGGTCCTGTTGTTTTTGAAATATTAATGGCTTTGCCTGCCAGAAAAGCAGCAAGAGACATCTCTTCTCTTGCCTTTTCTTCACTATTCTTAACAACAATTGGAAGAGCTTGTAAAATCAATTTAATTGATTGCGCAGCATATCTTTTTGCTTCTGTGGTTGAATTTATACTCCAATATCCTTCTATGGCCTGAGAAAAGGCATCCAATCCAGATATAGCTGTTTGGATAGGACTTAATGAATATGTAAATGATGGAATAATAATTGCAACATCAGGCAAGATATAATCTAAATGTGCCATGGAATATTTTTTCCCATCAACATAAATAACAGCAAAATGTGTTGCCTCGCTTCCTGTTCCAGAAGTAGTTGGAATCGCAATTAGTTTTTTTCCACTTTGGATTATATTACTGGGATTATAAACTAAGTCGTAAAAGGTACTTTTTTGAGCTTGGCCAATATTAATTAATTTAGCCATATCAATAACACTTCCACCTCCAACTGCTATCATGTAATCGCATTCGGAATTTAGAAATAATTCTATTCCTTTTTCAACATGTTCAATTTTTGGATTTTCTTCAAAATCCGAAAATCGGACAAAAGCAATGTCATGAAGGATCTCACTTAGACAAGACTCAGCTCCACTATTTTTGTAAGATAGCTTACCGGTAACTAAAAATATCTTCTTCGGATTGTCTCTTTTTAATAGCATTTCTAAAAACGAAATGCCGGAATTACCAAAATGCCAAAGTTGAGTTTTTGTCATTTATTCAAGAAATTTCATGAAATCTATCTTATTTTCGATAGGAGTTGTTGAAGGTCTCCCCAAATCTTTACGAGCTCCTTTATTTATTTTAATCTCAAGTAGAGAGGGCCCTTCAGAAGATTTCAATTTCAAAATATTTTCTTTTAAAATTAACATATTATCTGCAAAAAATACATTTTTGTAATTAAATACTTTTGCCAATCGGGTGAAATCAAGGTTTGTACCAATTGTTGGCTGCCCTCCTACAGAGTCATGCGCTCCATTATTTAAAATAATATGTTTAAAATTTTTGGGTGCAAGCGATCCGATAATACCTAATGAACCTGTATGCATTATTGCTGCTCCATCACCATCAAAACAATAGATTTGTCTATCAGGTTTTTGTAATGCTATGCCAAGTGCAATTTGAGATGCATGACCCATTGAACCAACTGTTAAAAAGTCTTTTTCGTGCCCTTGGTTGAGTTGATTTCTGTATTCAAATAACTCACGAGAAGCCTTACCAGTTGTAGAAACAACAATATCATCCATTTCTAAGGAGTCTACAACTGTTTTTATTGCAACCTCTCGATTCATTTCAAAATCTGTTTTTTCCTTATTTTGTAATTCATACGATTCAAACAAGTTGTCCCTTATAATAAAAGCGAAAGGACTATTGTTAAGCTTGACATAATAAATTGATTTTCTAATGACTTCCTTGGCTTTATTGTAATCATCTGGTAGGATTTCATAAGGGATACTCATTGCATCAAGTAATTTGGCAGTTACTTCTCCTTGTTTTATGTGTTGAGGTTCATCTTTAATTCCAGGTTCACCACGCCATCCTATCATTAGAATCATAGGAATACTGTATACTTTGTTGTCTATTAGAGATAATAAAGGATTAATAGCATTCCCAATTCCAGAATTTTGCATATAAATTAATGGGATTCTTCCAGTTGCAAGGTGATAACCTGCACCTAGCGCAACTGCTCCGCCTTCATTTGCTGCAATTATATTATTTTTTTGCGAGACATTATCTGTAATATATGCACAAAAACCTTTTAAAAGCGAGTCTGGCACTCCGGCGAAAAAATCAACTTCTTTATCTATAAGAAGATTGTAAAACTGTCTTGGACTAATCATTTTGTTCCAGGTATTAGTTCTAGTATTTCGCTAATAGGCATACAGATCTCATTTGCTTCATATGAGCGTCCATGAGTAAGAATTGATTTTGCTACATTTAACATCGCTGGATAAGAAGCTCTTAACATATGGTTGGCATATATTACAATATTAACACCCATCTCGGAGAATTCATCTTCAGTGATGTGATTAAAAGTAGTAGGAACAACAACTATTGGAGTTCGAATGTTGACTTTTCTAAATTTAGAACAAAAATCCCTAATATCATCTCCACTTTTCTCCTTGCTGTGTATCATAATTCCATCAGCACCAGCATCAATATAAGCTAAAGCTCTTTCCATCGCATCTGTAACACCTTTTCCTAGAATTAAACTTTCAACTCTGGCTATTATCATAAAGTCATCTGTAACCTGAGCCTCTTTTCCAGATTTAATTTTTATACAAAAATCATCAATAGTCGATTGATTTTGAAGGACAGATGTTCCTAATAGAGAATTTTTTTTCAATCCAATTTTATCTTCAATAATAACAGCTGATATTCCAAGACGTTCGAGTGTTCTAACTGTAAATAAGAAATGTTCGACTTTACCACCAGTATCACCATCAAAGATAAAAGGTTTGGAAGTACATTCAAGAGTATCATTCAAACCATGCAGCCTTGTAGTAATATCAACTGCCTCAATATCAGGTTTACCTTTTGAAGTTGAATCAGTTAAACTACTCGACCACATCCCATCAAACTCATAATCAACATCATTGATTTTTACTTTTACATTTTCTATAATTAAGCCTGTAAGGCCACTATGAGATTCTAATATTCGCACTATTTTTTTTGCATTTATTAATCGTCTTAGTCTTTTCATTCGAATTTCTGGAGTAGTGCCAATCGATTTAATCCTTTCATTTAGTATTGAAGAAGAAATACCTTGCGTGTATGGGACATCAATAAGTTTTCCTCCCCATTGTTTTATCGTGTCAATAACTCTTTGACGAGTTGTTTTTTGAATTCCTTCTTTCCAGTCATCACCATGAACTACAAAATCTGGTTTTTCAATTAGTAGATTAGGTACATAATCTAGAGTATTTTGAGGTATTACTTTATCAACACCTTTTAAATATTCAACAATCATCTTTCTTTGATCAAAATTCAAGTATGGTAACCTTTTATAGCTTGCAATTGCTTCATCAGTTAAAACTCCTACGGTAACAGAGCCTAGTTTAGAAGCTTCTTTTATAATATTCAGATGACCAGGGTGAATTAAATCAGCGCTCATTCCTACATAAACCTTAGTATTTTCCATTTTTTTAAATTTAAAGATTAAATCAAAAAGATACTCTAACTATGAAATACCCTTAAAACCATAATTTATCCATGGTTTTTCATCATAATCTGAAATCAAATTATGAAGAATATCTGCATATTTTAGTGATATTTTTTTTTCAATTTCTGCAATTCTGCTTTCCCTATTGAATGCATTAGAAGACCTAGGGCATCTTTCCCTTTTCATAATTCTTCTTGTTCTTGGAACCACATAAGTGCCAAGAAATTGTTCCAACAATGTTAAATATGGCCATGGATTTACTGCAAATTCTTCGAATTCAAGAAATAGTATTTTAGATTTATATTTTTCTTCTAAATCTAAATAACCTTTTATATTCTTTTTGTACATATTATTAACCAACAATACTAGTCGTTCTGTGGGGTTACCATTAATGTACTCATCTTCCGTTCCTTCTGCCATTAATGGTATGACGTTTCCATTCCATTCATATGTCAATTGAAACTCCCTTGGATCTGTACCTATTCTGGTTCCAAAATCCCTCAATCCTTGTTCATAAATATTCCCTACTGGATCTCTAAATACATGTACCATTTTTAACCTTTCTCCGTAAGCATCAAAATACAGTTGTGATAGATGAATTCCATCGTGTGTCATATTTTGAAAAATCGGATTCTCTTTTTTCATTCTTTCGACTGCAAATTTCTCAGGTTTCTGAAACAATCTTTTAATATAAAGAAAAGGCTTTCCACTTTTTAAAACCCCGGTATAATCATCAAATCTAAAATTAACACTTCTTGAAATCATTGTATTATACAATTTTTCATCTGCTTCAATTTTTAATGAAGTTATTGCTGCATCATGGCTCATTTTTCCTAGACTCCAGTACCTGGGTACATAATCTAACAAACTATCTAACCTCATTTTCTCAACCCTAGGCATCGTAGATAGAATAACAGAAATCATATTTTTACCTGATCTTCCCTGCCCATCAATAATTAGAATATCATATGGGAATACATTATTCCGTATTAATTTTAATTCGTCCATTTTTTTATTTGTTTAGTTAAAATATATCAAATCAAACTGGTTGTTTAACTTTTTTTAACGGTAAAAAATTTGCCATATGAATTCCTTCCTCTTGCATATCTCTTCTCGAGTTTGGGAGAGCTTGCCCAATAAAATTAAATAAATTAGCGGTAGCAACAGCATCTACACCAGGATTGTGAGATGCTTCAATTAGATGCTTAGAATTTCCTGCTCCCCCAGCTAAAATGACAGGTACTTTGAAAAGATTTAAATAAGGACCGATAATATCCATGCTGTAACCTTGACCGGTACCATCCTTCTGTATCGAATTGAGATATACCTCACCAACACCCAATTTCTGAATGTAAGTAATATAATCTGTGAAGTTGTAATTAATTGGATTTATTCCATTGTTTCGATATGCTAAAATTTCCTTTTTATCAATATTATAGTCTATAGAGGCGATTACTGATTGAGAACCATATTCTCGCACCAATTCTTTTACTAAATAAGGATTTTCGGTTAAGATACTGTTAATTATTATTTTGTCAGCACCAGACATAAATAGAGTCTTCGCATATTCCATACTTGTAACGCCACCGCCTACAGCGACAGGAACAAAAACATTGGATATTAATTTTGCAATAGTCTTACTAAACTCAATTAAATTCCGGCCATTTCTGTTTACATTAAGAATTATAAGCTCATCAATAGAAAAGGCAATATTCTCAAAATTATAATTATTTTCAATCCAATCAAGGTTCCCGACTTTTTGAAGTCGAAAATTTCTGCTAAGCATAAAATTTCCATCATTATAAAGGAGGGTAAAAATTAATCTCTTTTTTCGCATGATTCTAAACTGACAAAAAATTTTTCAATAATATCAATCCGTTTGTTTGACTCTTTTCTGGATGGAATTGAGTTCCGAATACATTATTTTGCTCAAATGCTGCAATAGTTTTCGCCATAATTACAAGTTGTAATGCCATTTTCAATTGGACTCATCATTCTATAACTATGAACAAAATAGAAATCGGGATTTTCTTTTATGCTTTGGAATAAAACAGAATTTGAAGCGGGCATAACTTCATTATATCCTATATGAGGAATTTTCAAATTACACTTTTCATCAAATCGTTCAACAATACCATCGAATAAACCAAGCCCCTTTGTATAACCATCTTCAGTACTACTGATCCCTAATAGTTGCATACCTAAGCAAATACCTAAAATAGGGTTGCCTTTTTTTTCAACTGCTTCCTTAATTGGGTTTTTCAAATCTTTGGAGATGATATTCTGCATTGCTTTTCTATAGGAACCGACTCCAGGTAAAATTATTTTATCTGCATTTGATATTTTTGCAGGATCATCAGAATATTCACTAGCAAAACCAAGAAATTTTAGTGCGTTTTGAATGGAATAGATATTTCCCATCCCATAATTTACTATTACAATTTTCATATTTTAAAATCTGTTCCAACTTCAAAGATTGGTTCCCAACGATTATTCCTTTTTGTAAAGAGTTTTTTATTTACCCATTTATCAAGTACATCCTCAAATTCTTTCTGAGTCATATGGTAATAATTCAAATAGACATCAATAAATTGTTTAGGATATTGATTGTCATATAATTTTACGAGATTTATAGCCTGTTCTCTTGACATTGCCCCTCTTCTTATTTCTATACCCGCATCTTGGGTCGCACGACCAAATCCGAATTTTAAATACATAAGATATGCATGTAGGGTATATAATGCCTGATCATTTTGGGCAAAATTCGTGAATGTCCCGGTGTTCGTATCATCCTTTTCTTGTAATCCACAATGATCTTTTGCGATTAAATAGTTTCTATATGGATCCCAATTCTCATAATAGGACCAATGTGTGAAAAATAGATCATGTTTTTTTACATCTTCTTCATTTGGGAATTTGAAAAAATATAAATCTTTTACATCTATTAGCTTATCCTTAATTGATTTCTCTAAAACTTTTTCATATCCACCTTCAAGATAAACTCGTTTCATATAGTTTATATCATAACCTGCACGATTATTATTTTCTATTGATCCACCATATTCAACTTCGCCATCCTCTCCATAAAATAGTAGTGATATATTAAAATTAAAAGCAGTTCTTATCACGGCAGTATGAATAGCAATCAACCATCCATAATAGGGGAACCCTTTTTCTACAAATCCATACTTGTTAAGTATTTGCATAACTTTAGGATCAGGAGATACATGTATATGATTATAGCCGGAATTGATAAAATTATATAAATTCTGATCGCCAATTTCTAATGAAAGCGCAGGTCTGATTGTGACAGCCAATGGATTCATGCCATACTTGTGTTTAAGATTGTATGCAACATAAGATCCATCTTTACCGCCGCTACAAGGTACAATGCAATCAAAACCACCATCTTTAGATTGATGTTTTTCTAGTGTTTTTACTAATTCTTCTTCTCTCAGTTTCCAGTTTAGAGTCTTTTTCTCTTCTGCCCAAACACAAGCATTACACCAGCCTCTTTGGTCAAATTCAATTCTTGGTCTAGTTGACATATTTAGGCAATTCTTACACCAAAACACTTTATGTTCCATTTAAATTGTTTTATCTATTATTTTTTTAAATTAAATACAAGTCCATCCACCATCAACAATAAGATTCTGTCCAGTGATATATTTAGCTTCATCTGATAATAAAAATGAAACCGCAGGTGCTATGTCATCAGGATTTCCAAGTCTTCCCATAGGAACTTTTGCATTATAGCTGGAAACAAAGGTAGGATTTTGATGATCAAATATTCCTCCGGGTGAAACACAATTCACTCGAATCCCTTTTCGACCATAATAGGAGGCCAGATAACGGGTAAAATTGATTAATCCACCTTTTATTACTGAGTAAGCAGCAGGAGAGGTTCCACCATATTCTTCATATAGTGTGAAATCGTTGCCAACGACCCCATAGATTGATGCAATATTGACAATAGAACCTTTATTTTGTGTTGCCATCACTTTCAAGACAGCCTGGCATATTACAAAACAACTGTTCAGCTGCATGTCAACGTTTTTTCTCCATGACTCAGGTTGTATGTCTTCGAAAAAGGCACCCCAATCTTTTGTCCTTGGATAAGCGCTATTTACCAGGCCATCAATCTTTCCAAATTCTTTCATAGTCAAATCAACTCCTTTTTGAATAGATTCATCATTGGTAATGTCCATTTGTAAGGTGTTATCCAGTAGGTTGGTTTCTACTCCAATATCGGCATTAATGGCTTTCCCACCTTTACTATTTATATCGGCAACGAGTTCTTTGCCAATTAATCCCGAGCCTCCTGTGACCAGAATTATTTTATCTTTTAAAATCATTTATCTAAACAAATTTTGAGAACATTATAGGCATCATTTACAGTATTTATTGATTTATTTTTGTTTTGAATGCAGCCAATGAAATATTTCATTTGATCCAGATATGTATTGGAGATGCGTTGTTCCGACGAAAAAAGGATTTGATTTTTACAGACAACCTGATTTTTTAACAGATCAACATTCCATGTTTCATCTTCGAAAACAAGTTCGAGATTTCGTTTGGGTTCTCTTCGGTAATAATTTAAAACGATGTTGACACAAAATCCTTCATAATCCAGTAAATAGTTGGCATAATCGTAGGCTGAAATGTCCAACGATGATTGATTTCTATAAGTTCGTTTTACCTCAATAGGGCTGCCAAACAGCCAATAAATATAGTCCAGTTCATGAATGAGGTCTATGTGAACGCCTCCACCCAATTCGGGTATGGCAGAATACGTTTTTCTGAAATCGATGTTTAGCCTCCAATCCGGCAGATATGATCCGCAATAGACATTGACTTCGTTCAACCGTTTTTGATTGAAATTTTGTTTTTGTTCTTTGATAAACCGGATGCAATCGAGAAAACGAAGATTACAAGCCACATAGGTGAAAATATCCGTACTGTTTAAGTTATCAATCAACTTTTGAATATTCAGCGAAGAAAAGATAGGCTTCTCAATAAAAAGCGGAATGTTAAATTTAATCAATTCCGAAACCGTTTTTTTATGCTCGGATGTTGGATTGGAAATTATTACAAAATCGGGAACAGGTTTTTCAATTTCATCTAATGCATAGATATTCTTAACATCCATAAAATTCTCAGCATCTTGATGAGAACGCAAGGCGATGATATCAACATCTGGTCGAACCGTTTTGATCGCAAGTACATGTTTCTTGCCTATAGAGCCGAGTCCAATGATTAAAACCTTCATAATTCAAAATCAAGTTTGTCGTTCTTCAATAAGTAAGAGATAATTTCGAAATCAATTGGATGATCCAGATCAAAGCAGCTATGAGGTACTTCATAAATTAAAGATCTGTCAGTTATTGCACCTTTATACTCCAAATCGAAGAATTCTCTTTTATAGAAATAGAAAGAGGCATTTAAATCATATACTTTAGGTGCTGATTGACGGGTTAATATTAACCTGTCAGATTGTGCTACCTGTGCATAAAACCCATTTTTTTTTTGTTCTACCATGTTGAAATAGGGACTTCTATTGGCAGGACTGACCGAGAATAAATTTATAGCTTTTTCATTTTTATGGATAATTTCAAATGCATTCATTAAATCGTGCAGGTTACGCAATGGAGAGGTGACATCCATATCCAGAATGTACTCGTATCTCGATGAAGTCAAATCCTCCTGCCAAAATAGAATATTTTTGATTGCATCAATCTTGCCAACAGTATCCCCTGCAAGTTTTTTAGGTCGGATATAATCTGATTTAAGGCCGCAGATCTCAGCAACTTTTTTGATTTCTAGTGAATCAGTCGACAATACAATTTCGACATTCTCAAATTTTTGTTGAAATTGTTTTGCAACACGAATGGTATAATCGATTAAGGGTCTGCCATTAAGCAGTTTAATGTTTTTTTTAGGAATCCCTTTTGAACCACCTCTGGCACAAATAGTTATAAGAAAATTCATGTTATAAATGACGGATTATTTCTTTTGCTTTTATATAATCATCATGTTTCCCAATATCAATCCAATAACCAGTTATGGGGCTATGAATCAATTTCCCTTTATTTGCTATGATGTTATCCATCAAATCGGTGGAATTGTAAAATGTATTCTTTGGAATAAGAGCAATTCTTTCTTTTTTTATCAAATAGATTCCTGCATTGGCATAATAGGTATTCTTGGGTTTTTCTTTAAAACTTCTGATGTTGTTATCCTCTAACTCCATAATCGCATAAGGAATATCCACAGAATATGGAATTGAAGCTACTGCCATATCAGCATTAACATTTTCAAAAGTCAAATAAAAATCCTCAAAATCTATATTGGTAAAAACATCCGAATTTAAAACCAAGATCACTTGTTGATTGGTATCTTTAATCAGTGATAAACAGCCTATCGTTCCAAGAGGCACATCTTCTTCAATATAATTGATCGTAATACCTTTTGTTGAACCATCACCAAAATAATTGATAATTTGATCGGCTAGGTAGTGTACCGAAATAGTAATTGTTTCAATACCAAAAGAGATTAGCCTGTCAATGTTGTGTTCAATAATTGGTTTACCACCCAATAGAAGCATTGGTTTTGGCGTTTTTTCTGTCAGAGGTCGTAACCGTTCACCTTTACCTCCGGCCATGATGACGGCATGAAGCGGTAGAATCGAGTTTAAGCGTGAAAGGTCGTACACCTTTTCAATTTGGCCAAATTCATTCAACCTTGGTAATACTTTTATCCCATCTTTCTTTAAACAATGAATAGTTGAAACGTTAATATTTCCATTAATGAAGCTAAAATTTGGTTGACAAAATTGATCGATCTCACTTTCTAGATTTAACCCTTTAATGAGACCCCTGCGGATATCGCCATCAGTTACAGTCCCAACCAATCGTTCATTTTCATCAAGCACAAAAAGGGTTTGGTTGGATTTTTCCTGATTCAGTTTTTTGAGAGCTACTAAGCAGCTTGCCTGTTTCTGGATGGTATATTCTTTGAAGTTATTCATAAAATATTTTTTAGGTTGGAACAGATGCTTTTTGCTGCGTTACCTTTGAAATAAATATTTTCACCTGTATAATCAGGTTCTTTTTCAATTTTTGCAACTATTTCAAATATACTGGTTTTATTAAAGGGCACATTGTATATATTCTGGCTTTGTTTTCTTCCTTCCTGCCGATACCCCAGGTTAATGACATCTTTCCTAAATGATGCTGCTTCAATAATTCCACTGGAGGTATTTCCTAAAAGGAAAGAACAGAACTTCATAGCGGTGAAATAACCTTTTGATCCCAGATTTTCGAAGCAAAGTATTCTGTTGCCGGATTGATCAGGCAATTGAAGTAATCTTCTACGGATAAGCGAACCATTGGTATCAGCGTTTGGAAGGGTAATGATAACCTGATACTTTTGCAGTTCCAGTAAAGTCGTAGCCAATTCTTCAACAAATATTCCGTTCATTTCAGGAGTTACCGTTTCGGGATGTAGGGTTACTAAAATTGTTGGATGATTCAAATCTACACTAAATCGAAGCAAGAATTCTTCTTTTGAGAATAGTGTTAAGGTATTCAAATTATCCAGGCTTAAGGCCCCTATGTAATAAATATTGTCTTTTGATCCGGTCAATTCGGCTACCCGATCTCCATATTCTTTACAGGAGACAAAATGAACTTTGCTGGCCAATGTAATGGCATGACGGAAAATATTGTCGATGGCACCCAATGTTTTCTCACCACCGTGAAGGTGAGCAAATGGTATATTGAAAGGAATTCCTGCGGTTACTGCTGCAAACATTTCGTAACGGTCGCCCAGACAAAATACCAGGTCAAAATCAAGCTGATGATCTTTCCAAAAATCTGCGAATTTTAGAGCGGTCAAAGCCATCGCTGTTGAAATGGCGTTGGGAGAGTCTCCGGCAAGCATGGATTCGATTTGATAATCAGGTTCAAACCCATCATTTCGGATTTGGTTTATGGTATAACCATGAAAAGGAGAGAGGTGAGTTCCAAAAGCAATAATTCGCAATTCGAAAAACGGGTCCTCTTTCAGTGCTTTTAGTAGCGGCAGATAGATTCCGTAATCGGCACGGGAACTGGTTAAAATGGCTATTTGTTTCATGGATGTAATTTAAACCTCAATTAATTCGTCCGGCTCAAAGTCTTTAATAGCATTTTTGCCGACTACTTCATTCCACTGCATGGGACTTATTCCATTTCCAGGTCTTTTAACGGTAATGTTTTCCTCTGTGAGCATTTCCCCTTTCTTAATTGGGATGGCAGCAACAATACTTTTTCTTGCTACTGTAATGTTCTTCTGTTCGCTTGGGCTCGGTTCTTTAATTCCCAAGCCGGATACTGCTTTTTCGATGTTACGAATTGCCTGTACCATTGCTTTCAGTTCGTCAGGTTCTAATGATGCTTTATGATCCGGGCCAGGTAAATTCCGGTCGAGTGTGAAATGCTTTTCAATAACTGTTGCGCCTAAAGCGACTGATGCAATAGGAACTTCAATGCCCTGGGTGTGATCAGAGTATCCAACTTTAACCCCCAATGCATTTTTGATGGTGATCATTGCCAGAAGATTGACATCTTCCATGGGTGTAGGATATTCCGTATTGCAATGCAGAACTGTTATTTCTTCTTTGGGTACACCATTTTCAATTAATACATCCAATGCAGCTTTTATTTCTTCGAGATTGGCCATCCCTGTAGAAATAATTACGGGTTTACCTTTTCCTGCAATGTATTTTAAATAAGGTTTATTGGTGATTTCGCCGGAAGGAATTTTAAACAAGAATGAACCCAATTCGTCTAAAAAATCAACACTTTCGTGATCAAATCCGGTGGATAAAAATTGGATTCCCAACTCATTGGCAAATTGAATCAATTTGCTATGCCATTCTTCAGGCATTTCCAGTTTCTTCAGCATCGCATATTGCGAATCGTCGCCATCGTTGATATTCCGTACCTGGTATGCAGCTTTTTTTGCACTCTTACTTACGATCTTATCTGCTTTGAATGTCTGGAACTTGACATAGTCGGCACCAGCCTTTGCTGCGGCTGATATTAATTTTTTTGCCAATTCGAAGTCCCCATTGTGGTTTACACCGGCTTCTGCTATAATGAGTGTATGCATATTATCTAATCTTGCGTAATGGTTGACCGATATAGGTTCCTGGATTTTCAATGCTTTTTAAAACCTGTGATCCTGCTGCAATGACTGTATTTGCTGTCACATTGGTATTATTGGCGATAACAGTGTTGCTACCAATAAAACAACTTTCACTTATGTTTGCTTGCCCATTTACAATTGCAGCGGTAGAAATATGACAGAAATTACCAATGAAAGCTTCATGTTCTATTAATGCTTTGGTGTTGATAATACATCCTTTTCCAACAGTTGCCCCAGCATTAATTAAAGCATGGTGCATAACAATTGTACCCTCTTCAATACTTGCATAATTGCTTACATGTGCAATTGGACTTATAATCACAGGCAAGTTACCACCAGCATTTTTAACTTTTTGGTATAATTTTTCGCGTAAAGCAGACGATCTTATTTGACCTACTGTAATCAGAAAATCAGAACAATCCGATAAGAAGTGTTCAAGTATATTGTCCGTTCCAATCACTGAGTAATTCAAAACCTTTTCACCAAATTTTTCAGGTAAATCAAGGATCCCTATAATCTGATATAATCCAGTTTGCTCGATTACATCAATGCATGATATGCAATGTCCACCACCACCAATAAGAATTATAGGTTTCATAAGTTAATGACTACACTACTTGGAAGATTCACCACTCTGTCTGTAAGCCATTCGGTATTTTCAAGAGAGCCACATTGACAATCTTTATACATTTCAAGCCGGTTCATCAGTTGCCAAACAGGACGTACCATGATATTATTGTTATTCATAAATTCCAGAAAACTACTTTGTTCTGCCTTATCTTTCAAAATAATGGTGTTTAACCAATAATTTGACGAACTGTTTTGAGCTTCAGTTATGAATTCAATTTCCAGCTTTTTGAAAAATTTTGAATAAGCTTCTGCCAATTTTCTCTTCTGTACAATGAAGTTTGGTAATTGTTCCATTTGAGCACATCCCAAAGCAGATGCAAGATTGGTTAACCTGTAATTGTAGGCGGTCATATCGTGTACAAATTCCCAGCGGTGTGGCACTTTTGCTGTTGTTGTTATGTGTTTAGCGAGTTTACCCAATTCATCATCTTTGGTTAAGATCATTCCACCACCACCTGTTGTAATGGTTTTATTTCCATTAAAACTCAGAGTTCCAAACTTGCCAAAGGTGCCGGTATGTTGGCCTTTGAAATATGAGCCAAGCGACTCAGCGGCATCTTCAACAACATCAATGTTGTATTGGTTACAGATTGAAATGATTTCATCGATGCGGCATGGATGCCCAAAGGTATGCATTGGTACACAGGCTTTTATTCTTTTTCCTGAAGTATTGTTAATGCATAAACCATTTTTGAAAGTGGTATTTTCTGTCAAAAAAGACTTAAGTGATATTGGGGATAAGCCCATTGTATCCCTGTCAACATCAACGAACACGGGCTTTGCTCCAGTGTAGGCTATAGAATTTGCTGTGGCAACAAAGGTCAATGCCTGTGTGATTACTTCATCATCAGGTTTTACATCGCATAAAAGTAGGGAAATGTGTAGTGCTGCGGTGCCGTTTACGGCAGCTATAGCGTGTTTTGCTCCTGTAAATTCAGCAACCATTTCTTCAAACCGTGTCACAAATTTACCTACGCTTGAAACAAAGGTTGTGTCAATACATTCATGAAGGTATTTTTTTTCATTACCATTAAACCGAGGTTCATGCAATGGAATAATGCCTTCTGGAGTTTTGTATTTCTCTCTGATAAACTCGATGATTTGTGAGAATTTTGATTCCATTTTAAACGTTGTAAATCATGGCTTTATATTTTTTTAGATTTTCAGGTTGAACGAACCAATTACAGGTTTCTGTTAATCCTTGTTCAATATTGTAAACAGGATTAAAACCAGTTAGTTCTTTTATCAATGTATTGTCACCCCATAAGCGAAATACTTCTGATTTACCTGGCCGTAAGCGTTGTTCTTCAGTAATAAATTGCACTTCTGATTTCATGATTTTCTTAATCATCTCCAATGTGTCTTTCATTGAGATTTCAAAATTAGAAGCGATATTTATTTCTTTTCCAATCGTTGAATCGTGTTCAGCCAGGGCAAGGAACCCTTGACAGGTATCTTTTACGAAATTGAAATCGCGAGTAGGAGTAAGGTCTCCCAATTTAATTACTTTAATACCATTGACAATTTGAGAAATAATGGTTGGAATAATTGCCCGTGCGGATTGCCTAGGCCCATAGGTGTTAAATGGACGAGCAATGGTAACAGGTAAATCAAATGCACTGTAAAAACTGAGAGCCATAGCATCGGCACCAATTTTAGATGCAGAATAAGGAGATTGTGCTTGCTTGGGATGTTTTTCATCAATGGGTACATATTGTGCAGTTCCATAAACTTCAGATGTAGAGGTGTGAATCACCCTGATATTCCCGTTTTCTTTGGCAGCCTGGCAAATATTCAAGGTTCCTTTCACATTGGTGTCTACATAACTATCAGGAGCAATATATGAAAATGGAATGGCTATTAAAGCGGCCAAATGAAAGATCAGGTTCACGTCTTTTGTAATTTCCTTGCAGAAATGAGGATCTCGAATATCGCCAGAAACTACCTCAAGATTCTTATTGGTAGGAATATCCTCCAACCAACCCCAATAATTAAATGAATTATATTGAGAAAGAGCTTTTACCTTGTACCCTTTTGCCAATAATGCTTCAGTTAAGTGTGAACCTATAAAACCATCAGCACCGGTTACTAATACTTTCTTCATATATTAAATATAACGAAAATTCTCCGTCACTCCCATTAAGAGTAACATCATTTATTTGCCGCACTTTATAAGTGGGCTAAAATTTATCCCCGGCAGACCATACCAGTAGGGTTTTGGTCTTGTCGGGGATGTATTGTGCTGCTTCGTTGGGTGATATGGCTATGTACCGTATCTTAAACGAAACACTCTCTTCTGCTTTTCTTACCAGCTTGTTCAGGAATTCATAGTCGAAGTTTTTGCCGACTAACAAGAGGTCCAGAACATTACCGGGGTTTCCCTGTGCAAAGTCGTTTATTATGTATCCTCTCTCTAACTCTCCTATATGCTTAACAACGTTGTCAACTATTTCTTCAATGCCCACGTACTTAAGTAGCAGGTGGTGCATATCCTTGAAGTATGGATGATTTATATTTGCCTTGTAAACCTTTTTGTTCTGTTCACTTCTTGATTCCAGTAATTTAGCATCTTCGAATCTGTTTAACTCCTGCCTTATACCATTTGTACTCTCACCAAACTCCTCTGCCAGATTTCGCAGATAGGCAGTAGTATCGCTGTTGATAAAGAATTTTATCATCAACTTTATACGTGTCTTGGAGGTAATAAGGTTTTCCAGCATATATTCGAGTACTTTTATTGCTCAATAATAGTGCTAAAATAGTTAAATGTTTTAATAAAACAAAATGCTTTATATTAATTGACCCTCTTACTATAACCTTGTGCATATCCATATCTGTATCTGTAAGAGTACTTATAACCATATTTATATCTCCCCTGGGCATTTTGAGCTGTTGCCTGGTTAAGAACAACTGCAACATTTTTTAGCCTCTTGTCATGAACCATGTTGTTAATGAAGCTAACGGTGTCCTTTTCAGAGTAATTTTCTCTCACTACATATATACTTGCATCTGCATATTTTGAGAGAAGAAAAGTATCTGAAACAACTCCAACTGGAGCAGTGTCTATAACAACATAGTCAAACTCCTTTTTTAACAGGCTGATTAAGTCGCCGGTCCTCCTCTTGGAAAGAAGTTCATTAGGGTTTGGAGGTATAGGCCCTGTTTGAAGCACAAAGAAATTTGGCTCAACCTGCTCTATTAACTCATTATGATCCTGAACTATACCGGCAAGGTATGATGAAAAGCCGTTCTCTCTTTTTGGTATAGACAATACATTTGAGAGTTGTGGGTTTCTTATATCGGCCCCAAGCAGTATCACCCTTTTGTCCATTAAGGATAGGCTCCTTGCCAGATTTGTCGCAATAAATGTTTTTCCCTCCTTTGCAATTGTAGATGTCACGAGAACTGCATTTTGATCCTTCTCGCTCAGCATAAACAGCAGGTTATTCCTGAGGGTGCGGAACATCTCGTTAACGACAGAGTCATCATTTGGTTTTACAACAAGCGAACCATGGCCGTTAAGATTATCTACTTTTATAACGTCACCGATTACGCTGATATCCTTTAAATTTACCATATCCTTCATACCCTCTATCCTTGTCTGAAAATATCCTTTTAAGAAAATGACTGTTGCAGGTATAGCTGACCCAATTAAGAAGAAGATAAATAGTATCATTGCTCTTTTTGGTTCTACTTGATTGCCTATGGAGTAGGGTCTTGCTATCAACTTTGCTTTTGGTGCAACCCCTGCTTGTGTCAGATTTGTCTCCTCCCTCTTTTGCAGCAGGTAAACAAACAAGTTTGACTTAACCTCCTGTTGCCTTACAATGTCGGTATATTGTCTGGAAACAGTGGGGATGTTTTTTATTTTAATGCTTGTGAGGGTATTCTCCTTCTCCAGATTGCCTAATGCAATTTGCGAAGCATTTTTCTCATTTGCAAGTGATGCACGAATACTCTCATGCATATTCTTTACTTGAGAATTCAGGCTCTTTAAAGCAGGGTTCGTCTCTGTTGAGGACGACTGTACCCTCTCTCTGTTAATCAGGAGTTCGTTGTAGTTGTTAATCACAGATACAAGCCCCGGGTCCTTTATCCCCAGGTTGGGTATAAGCTTGTTTTTGTTCTCGCTTTTTGCAATATAGTTTTCTATATATGTGATAAGGTTAAGCTGTGTCTCAATCTCAAGTCGCTTTGTGTCGTAACCCTCTGTTTTGCTTAGGTATGACCCAACCTGCGTTGGTATATCGGTCACCTGGTTCTCCTTGCGAAATGCCTCAACCTGATACTCAACGTTACCAAGCTCATCAGCGATGTTTTTTAACCTCTCCTCAATAAAAACTGCTGTATTGAAGGCAACCTTGTTCTTGTCTTCAGCTGCCTCTTTGTTGTACTCTGTAACAAGAGCGGCTAAAAAATCTTCCCCCTTTTTTCTGATCTCAGTTCTCATTGTTATATCCAATTGAGATGAGAGCTTGGTAGAGGTTGTAATGTTCAATCTGCCTATTATGCCCCTTGATACTGCCATTGCATTCGATATCCTCACCTCAAGTGGCTTATCCTCAAATTTGATACTGTCCTGTCTGGCAATATAAAATCTCCCTATTGGTAGTTGTAAATACCCCGGAAGGGTCTCCATCATGAGTGTTTTATCTATTGTCTCTCCATTGGCTACATATTCTGCATCTACACTCAAACCATCTTTTTTTTGTGTGAATGTTAAAGTTACGGGTGTTGGTATCTTGTCCGGCTCCACATCCTCCCACCTTACATAGAGTGGCGAGCATTTATAAAGTTCAGGGGTATAAAAGTGATATTTATTAGCGTATCTGTATGTTGTGTGCAGTTCTAGTAGGTTTACAATTTTCGCAACCATATCGGGTGATTTGAATGTCCCAATTTCGTTGTCAATATTATTCTTGCCCATATTTAACCCCATGTCCTGTAACAGAAACATCTCCTCAGGAGCATTCTGCTCCTGCTTAATAAGCACAGATGTTTTTGCCTCATAGGCAGGTGTCTGCATCTTAAGGTAGAAGTAGCCTGCAAAAAGCATTACAGCTACTGATAAGGCAAACCAGTACCACTTGTTTAAAAAAATGAAAATCAACTGCTTTAGGTCTATCTCCGGGTTCTCCTCTGTGTTAACCGCTCGGTTAGTGTGTATGTTCTCTTGCATAATTTTTTTCAGTTAGATTAGTTCATTCTTACTATTGTAAGGATCAGGGTTGTTATTGATATAAGTGTTGAAACTAAAGATAAAGCATATGTCTCTCCTGCTCCAATGTTTGCCGCCTTTGATCTTGTTTTGTTGGGCTCAATATATAACACATCGTTTTGTTGCAAGTAGTAGGTATTAAGGTTGGTGAGAAGCGATGCACTTTGAAGGTTTACTCTGGTTATGCTCTTTTTTCCTTCGGAATTCTCTCTTATTAACAGGATGTTCTCTCTTTTTCCATAGATTGTGAGGTCGCCGGCGAGTGCAAGTGCATCAAAGATTGTACATTGCTCGTTCTGTACTGTATATGAGCCTGGTTTTGCAACCTCTCCTAGTACTGAGATTTTGTAGTTTTTGAACCGAACATTAACTACAGGTATTTCAGTTATATATTCAGGGTGTATTCTGTTTTTTATTAGGTTTTGTAATTGCACACGAGTTAACCCTTGTACATTAATTTTTCCGATAACTGGGTACTCAATATTTCCTTCGTTGTCTACTATGTATGTTTGAAGCTCTGCTCCTTGAACACTTATCCCTCCTTGTGTTATTACTCCGCTCCCTGCATTAGATCCAAGGTTGAAAGGGGAGGCGGCCTCAGGGACAACTGTATTTACGGAAATTGTGAGGATATCTTTGGGCATTATTTTGGCTTCATATATTTTAGCGTTCTTGTCCAGTTCGTACTGGCTTAGATTGTCTGCGTTTGTAAGGTATGGGATTCCCTTTGTAGATCCGCACGAGGCAAGTATTAGACCTGCCGCCGCCACTAGTATTAAATCTCTCGTTTTCATTTATCTATAAATTGTAGTTGTTTTACATTCTTATATAATTCGAGCTTGTCAAGCTCTTCGAATTTTGGGGAGTTCTGACTTATAAATTCCGGAATCAACTCCTTGAGTCTCTTTACAACTTCAACCGGGTGAATATGTTCAAGTGCAATATCATTCATCTCGTCTATCATGGGGGCTATGTCGGAGTATCTGTACCGGCGTACTTTGGCTATTTTCACCTTTTTGTGGTGGGTTGGCAGGGTGTTCTCGTCGCAGGCGAGTAGCTCTTCGTAGAGCTTCTCGCCGGGGCGCAGGCCGGTCTCTACTATTTTTATGTCTTCGCCCGGAATTTTACCGCGTATCATCTTCTCTGCAAGCTCGTATATTTTGACTGCCTCACCCATATCGAAGATAAAGATTTCGCCTCCGTGTCCCATGCAACCGGCCTCCAGCACTAGGCTGCAAGCCTCCGGTATGGTCATGAAGTAGCGGGTTATATCTTTGTGTGTTACTGTTATAGGCCCCCCGGCAGCTATTTGTCGCTTGAATAGTGGCACCACAGAGCCGTTTGACCCAAGAACGTTGCCAAACCTTGTGGTTACAAATTGTGTAGGATTCTCAACTCCATCTTCAAGAAGCTTGTGATAGAGACTATGTATATATATCTCTGCTGCTCTTTTGCTAGCACCCATTACATTTGTCGGGTTAACGGCTTTGTCGGTAGATATCATCACAAACCTCTCCACGCCTGTCTCTACAGCCATGTCTGCCACATTTTTTGTGCCCAGGACATTTGCAATTACAGATGCCGACGGGTGGAACTCCATCATTGGAACGTGTTTGTATGCTGCAGCATGGAAAACTATATGGGGCCTTGCACACTCGAATACCTGCCTCATCTTTGCCGTACTGCTCACATTTCCTATTATCGGCTTTATATCTATGTTGTTTGGATTTCTGCTCTTTAGCATTAGCCAGAGGTCGTTCAGAGGTGTCTCTGCCTGGTCGAGAAGGATAATCTGCCTGCACTTGAACTGTGCTACCTGTATAGCTATTTCACTTCCGATTGAACCTGCCGCTCCGGTTATCAGCACCACTTTATCGGTGAAATTGTGTTCAAGGGCATCTTTGTTCAGCTCTATTGCATTTCTCCCGAGAAGGTCCTCTATCTTTATCTTGTTTATCTGTGGAGCAGTCTGTACCACAGTGTCGTCATGCTTTACGAATGTAGAGACCATAAGAAGTTCCAGACCCTCCACAATGCAGCGGTCGTAAAACTCTTTGGACATAGAGTCGAGTTGTGATTTGTAAAGAAGCAGGGTGTGAACCTCGTAATGAACCATCAGGTTGAGCAGGCCCTTTCTGGCCGACAATATTGGCAGACCGCCAACAGATCTCCCCACCTGGGCATCGTTCAGTGTTATGAAAGCAACAGGTTCGTATGGGTTGTTCTTCTCTTCCTTTATTGAATTGGCCAGCAGTACAGATTCATAGTCGCTGCCAAGTACAAATGCTCTGATTTTCTGAGGATCATATCTCTTTTCAAAGCCCTCATACACTGTCTTTACCATAAAACGGAACATGAGCTGCACTGCAATTACAACAAAGCCCAGTACAACGGGGAACCAGAGGTTAAACTGGATAAGGTGACCGTTTGCCAGGTTTGTACCGTTAATTGTTATGCTGAAAATTTCAAAGAGGAGGGTGGCAAAGAGTGTAGAGAAAGATAATCTTCTTAGGTCACTTATAGTTGAGTATCTTACAACCCCGTGATGTGTCTTGAAAAGGATAGCTGAAACAGCATAAAATATTATTACGACAAATATTTTTAATGCAAAATGGTGTGATGGGGAGGATGCAACATTGTCGCGAAAGAACCACAGTGACGTGTATGCAATTATTACAATAAATAAATCTATAGCGAATATGGTCCACCTGGGCATGTAGTTGCGCATCATAGCCCAGATGATTCGCTCCAATCTTACCAATAAGTTTTTCATAGTTAGGTTGTTTGTACGAAAAATGACGGTGAGTCACAATGTTTGAAGTTCTGACCACCGTTATTTAACTTTTCTATCCAACAAATATAATCTAAAAATGTTTCTGAGGCAAGATTTTTTTAACATTTATTTGGCTAATTCTAAGATTAATAAAGAATATAAATTTGGATAATTTAGATTATTATTGCATATTAAGAGCAAAGTGTATTTTCTTGCCAAAATCGCTTAAAATTTTTCTTATTTTTGTAGAAATTGGTTAAGTTATTAAATTAAATATTTAAAGTCATGAGTATTCGCAGGAAATTTTTTCTTCTTATTGCTGCTCTGTTGTTTGGTCTTTCAATCAGTGCTAAAGACGGAGTTGTAAGGTTTGCATATCTGGCCGATCTTCATATTTCTGATGCTGTTCCTCCCTCTTTGGACCTTGAGAATTCAGTCAACGATATCAATTCTATGTCTGATATAGATTTTGTGATTCTTGCCGGCGACATTACGGAGTTTGGGTCGGACGTGGAGATTGAGCGGGCAAAGTCGATTCTAGACAAGCTTACTGTTCCGTACTACATTGTTGCGGGTAACCACGACTCCAAGTGGAGCGAAAGTGGTTGTAACACATTTGCCAAAGTGTTTGGTTACGAGCACTTCAACTTCGATGTTGAGGGCATTCAGTTCATAGGTTGTAATTCGGGCCCTAACATGCGTATGGCTCCTGCTCTTGTTCCGCGTGAAAGTATTGTCTGGCTCGATTCTATTACAAAGGCACTGCCTAAGGACAAGCCGGTGATTTTCATCAATCACTATCCTTTGGACGATGCCATGCTTAACTACAAAAATGTGCTTGACCTTATTGCTCGCACAAATATTCAGGTTGCTCTTTGCGGGCATGGTCACAACAACGTGGTCCTTAATTATCCCGGCATTGCCGGCGTCCGTAACGCTATCCCTGGTGTAATGGGTCGTTCAAACCTCTCAGGTAACAAAGTCGCTGCCGGTTACAACATAATCACTGTAACTCAAGGCAGCAATGTCACCAATTCTGTTGGAGTGATCACATTTCAGGAGCGCACCAAAGGAGTCACCAAAGCTCCATGGCATACATTGTTGTTGAAGAATGCTTCTGAAAAAGTTGTTCCAAAAGAGGCATTGAAATCTGCCATCGTGCCGTCCTCAGCTTCAGGCATTCCTTGTTGTTCCGGAACAGCCGCATACGCCAAAGCGGATCAGCCAGTTAAAACTGTATGGGAGATTCAGGACAACTCCGATATAGGTTCTGGGGCGGTAATAGGCAATAGGCAACGGGCAATAGGCAAGGGGGGCATTGCCAGAATTGTTTACTATGCAAATACGGCCGGAGTAGTTAAGGCGCTGGAAGCAGCGTCGGGTAAACTCCTCTGGTCATTTGCCACATCGGGCAAAATTTTCTCAACTCCTGCAGTTTCTGACGGTCTTCTTGTTGTCGGTAGTAGCGACAGCTACATATATTGCATCGATGCCTTGTTGGGCAAGCTTTTTTGGAAGGTGAAGGCAAACAAATCTGTACTTGCCTCGCCTACCATTTATAAAGGTATTGTATACATAGGTTCTTCCGATGGTATTTTCCGCGCGATTGAGCTTGAGACCGGTCAGGTTGTATGGACTTACGACAAAATTAAGGGGTTCATTGAGGCTAAGGCTTTTGTAGACAAAGAGGGTGTCTATATTGGTGACTGGGCATCAACGTTATACGCTTTCAACCCGAAAAATGGTTCGCTTTTGTGGAGCTGGACAAACAACAAGGGCAGGGGACTCTCTCCGGCTGCTGTATGGCCGGTTAAAGCCAACGGCCGCATCTTTGTCGCCACACCTGAGCGCATGACTCATGCAATTGACGCTTCTACCGGCAAGGAGATCTGGCGGGCCAAAGGTGGGCGCGAAGCTATTGGCCTCTCTGCCGACGGTTCTGCCGTCTATGTGAAGACTATGCAGGACACGGTAATCGCCTTCTCAACCACCGAGAGCACCATTGTCACATCAGATGTGACTACCTATACAACTACCAAATCGGTGACACCTCCGCCCGCTCCGGTCTCTCAGACAATAACAACGGTTCCAACAACAATATCGACCACTTCTGTCCAGCCAAAATCACTGTGGCGCTCCTTCACCGGCTACGGTTACGAGATAGCTCCATCTGCTATAACCACCGCCGATGGTCTGGTCTTCATACCAACCGACAAAGGTAACATCTTTGCCCTCAATGCAAAAGACGGCACCGTTGCCTGGCAGTACAACTTCTCCATCGCCCTCATCAACTACATCCTACCCATCGGCAACCGCCAACTGCTCGTCACCTCTATGGATGGCAAAGTCGCGATTTTGCAGTACTAGCCGGATGCTGAGGCTGGGTACACGTGCAAACCTTGCAAAATAAGTCGGTATATGACAGATAATCAGATATATACCTATTTGCTTGATTTCCAGACCATTTTTCAAGTACTTGTAAATCATGCATATACTAATGGCTCTGGCAGAGTCTCGTAACCGTTCACTAAGCTACGTCTTTTAACAACCATACCCAATCAATATCTTTGTTAAAAATTGGATTATGGAACAAAACACAACACCCTCACTGGCTGTCAAGCGATATAAAAAGGCGTATTCAAAATATCTTTATGAGGGTATGGTTATAGATATAAGGATGTTTTGCAAGGAGGAAGGTTTGTACTATGCAGGCTTCGTACAATGGCTGGAGGCTGAGGATCTCATCTTTTATACTGCTGCCAGCGGAACAGGAGATTTTAAGACCATTATTCCAATAAACATCATTGAGGTATGTTAGGGTTGGGAGAATCACTTCAATACTACTTTTGTGTTGGTCCGGTAGCAATGTACAATGGAATAGATGCGCTGAATGGTGTCATACGAAACCAGATGGGCAGGAATCCACTTTCCGGGGAGGTTTTTATCTTTATGGGAAAGTGCAGGACCAGAGTCAAGCTGCTGCAGTGGCAACGAGGTGGTTTTGTCCTGTACTACAAGCGGCTTGAGACAGGTAAGTTTGACCTGCCATTTTTCGACAGCAAGACAAATAGCTACAATATGTCATGGAGTACGCTGTTTATGATTATAGAAGGTATTAGTATGCGCAACAGGGTATTTGAAGATAGGTATGACCTCGGAGCCAGACCCTATAATAATCATCTGTCTATCAGATAAATAATCACGAAAACGCTTGTTTTTCTCATAGGTAATCCGTATCTTTATACCATGAAAGACAGGGATATGACTCAATTTTTTCTTAGCCAGTTACAGGCAAAAGATGAACAAATTGCTGCTCTTGCCAGGCAGATAGAAGAGTTGACCCTCGTGCTCAAGGATAGGGACAGGGCATCCAGAGAGAGGGACAAAGAGACCCAAAGGATTATCAGGGAGCTTACCGATAAAATCACTATCCTCACACAAAAGCTATACGGGGTCAAAAGCGAGAGGAGCAATAAAAAGCCATCCGTGAAGACCGTACCTGACCCCGCTCAGGAAAGTGTCCCGGAAGCAGACACGGAACCGGAGATGTCAGCCGGCACTGCGCAGGAAGAAAAAGAGAAGCGCGGCAAGCCGGCAAGAAGGACATATGAGGGGATGGAGGAGGAAGTCCATGAGATTGACCCTGAAGGGGACATCAGTGGTGCAAGGTACATCAGTTATGAAGACACCATACGCTATCGGTTCATAGACGCAAAAGTAATCAGGGTTATCTTCAGGAGGCGCAAGTATGTCAGGGGCGACACCATCTTAATGGCAGAACTTCCATCCATGCCTTTGGAGCGCTGTTGTGCAGATGCTTCTTTCCTGGCTGCCATTTTAACCAATAAGTTCCAATACCACCTTCCGATAGAACGACAGTCAACCATGTTCAGGAACATAGGGATGGACCTTTCAAAGTCCACCCTCAATGACTGGGTGCGCAAGGCCATAGAGCTGCTTTTCCCATTAATTGAAGAGCTTCAGAAACAGGTAATGAAAGGGGAATACCTGAATATAGACGAGACACCCGTTCGGGTGTTGATAAAAGGAAGGCCAACCACAATGAAGGGATATATCTGGGCTTTTTTATCTGAAAAGGACAAACTGATGTTCTTCAAATACAAGGATGGATCAAGGGGACAAGCGGTAATAGGAGAGTTTATGGAAGACTATATAGGTACAATACAGACAGATGGCTATATTGTTTACAAAGTCTACGAAAAAGCCAGATACAGAAACAGGATAATAAGGCTCTCCTGCCTGTCCCACATAAGAAGGAAGTTCATAGAGTCGGAGCCGACAGACGACAGGGTGACACCGGGGTTAAAGCTGATAAATGCCATGTACCGGATAGAGGGAGTCTACTACAACAAGGACAAAGTTCCAACCTGCACAATGACTCCTCAAGAGATAAAGGCATATAGAAAAGAACACCTGGTCCCTCTACTGAAAGCACTTTACAGATGGCTCCAAAAATGCAGCAGGGACAAAACGATATTGCCAAGAAGCTGCTTTGGAAAGGCAGTAGCCTATGCCTTGGAAGAGTACCCGGGAATAATACGGGTTCTCAGGGATGGTTCCTACAGGGTGGACAACAATGCCGCAGAGAGGATCGTAAGGGATATCGTTCTGGGTCGCAAGAACTATCTCTTCTGCGGAGAACATGCCGGAGCGGAAAGGGCTGCCGGAATTTATTCCCTGATCGGGTCATGCAAGCTGTGTGGTGTTAACCCTGCCGAATATCTGGAAGATGCTATCAGAAGAATACAAGATCACAATCATCTCAGATTGGATGAACTTCTCCCTCATAAATGGCAGCCATTGAATAACTAAAAGGAAACAGGAGTCAAATATGGCTCCTGTTTCCTTTTATAGCCCTATGATGTACGTGGCTTAGTGAACGGTTACGAGACTCGTAACCGTTCATTGAGCCCCGCCTTTATAGACAAAAAAAGAGATCTTCATATTGAGGATCTCTTTTAGATTTGATTATACTCCAGTGGTTTCCATTTGTTGGGCAGG
>Ga0209417_1001050_pt1 | contig 54469 bp, 41 predicted proteins | sample RifGroF2_FD_184002 | JGI IMG/M metagenome (GOLD analysis project Ga0209417, IMG submission 184002) | Groundwater microbial communities from Rifle, Colorado, USA - Groundwater F2 (SPAdes) (version 2) | ecosystem: Environmental > Aquatic > Deep subsurface > Groundwater | place: Rifle, Colorado...
CAGAATTTTCAGAATGTCGACAATAACTGAAAATTCTGCCGGACTCGCAAGACCGGACTGGGCCGACGCCTGGGGCGGAATGGCCGCCATGCTGGTGGCGTTGCCGTCGGCCATAGCTTTCGGCGTGGCCATGTACGCGCCGCTCGGGCCCGGCTTTGCCGGCGCCGGCGCCCTGGCCGGGGTGCTGGGCACCGCGGCCCTGGGCCTGCTCGCGCCCGCCCTGGGCGGCGCCCCGCGGCTGATCTCCGCGCCCTGCGCCCCCGCCGCCGCCGTCATGGCAGCGCTTTGCGCCAGGCTGGTGGCCGAGGGCGCGCCCGCACCGACCATAGTGGTCTCGCTGGCCCTGGTGGGCCTGTTCTCCGGCGCCCTGCAGGCCGTCTACGGCGCGCTGGGCGGCGGCCGCCTCATCAAATATATCCCGTACCCCGTAGTGACCGGCTACATGAGCGGCGTGGGCCTGCTCATCATACTTAAGCAGCTCAGCGCGCTGCTCGGTTTCGGTAAGGACGTCCCGGCGCTGCTCGGCCTGTTCTCCCCGTCGGCCTGGCAGTGGCCGGCGGTAAGCGTGGCGTTCTTCACCATCGCCGTGATGCTCATAGCTCCCAGGCTTACCAAAAAGGTCCCGGCGGCCATCCTCGGCCTGGCGGCCGGAGTGGCCGCGCATTTCGCGTACGGCTTCTTCCGGCCGGAACTGCTTATAATGGACGCGAACCCTTTCATCATCGGCCACATCTCCACCAGCCCCGGCGCTATTTTTTCCGGGATCTCCTCCAACTTCGGCGCGCTGGGCGGTTTGGGCCGCGCGGAGCTCTACGCCCTGCTGGGGCCCGCGCTTACGCTTTCTGTGCTGCTTTCCATCGACACGCTCAAAACCTGCGTGGTGACCGACGCCATAGTGCGCTCGCGCCACGATTCCAACCGCGAGCTGCGCGGGCAGGGCGCGGGCAACATCGCCTCGGCGCTGCTGGGCGGCATGCCTGGCGCGGGCACGCTGGGCGCCACCATGGTGAGCCTGGCCGCCGGCGGCAAGACCCGCGCGGCCGGATTATTCGAAGGCGCTTTCTCGCTGGTGGCCGCGCTGGCGCTGGGCGGCGCCATGGGCCGCATCCCGCTGGCGGCCCTGGCCGGCATCCTGACCGTGGTCGGCCTGCGCATGATAGACCGCTCCAGCGTGAAGCTGGCGCTGCGGCGCTCCACCATGCTGGATTTCGCGGTGATCTTGTCGGTGACGGGCACGGCGCTGGCGTCCGACCTGATAAACGCCGCCGGCGTGGGGATAGCCCTTTCCATCCTGCTCTTTATCCGCGAGCAGATGCACAGCACCGTGATCCGGCGCAAAGCCACTGGCGCCGAGATGTCCTCCAAGCAGCACCGCCTGCCCGGAGAGCGCGTCGTGCTGGACGCGCGCGGGGCGGAAACACTTATCGTGGAGCTGCAGGGCAGCCTTTTCTTCGGCACTACCGACCAGCTTTTTTCGGAGATAGAGGGCGAGATGCGCACCTGCCGCCGCCTCATCCTGGACATGCGCCGTGTCACGTCGGTGGATTTCACCGCCGTGCACATGCTCGAACAGGTGGGAGAGACGCTGCGCGAGCGAGGCGGGTCGCTGGCTTTCTCGCATTTGCCGGCCAGCCTGCCCACCGGGCAGGACCTGGGCGCTTATTTCAAACACCTGGGGCTGACGCGCCGCGACAAGGCCGGCGGCCGCATCTTCGAGACCCTGCACGACGCGCTGGAATGGGCGGAGGACACGGCGCTGGACGAGGCCGGCGTGGCGCGGCCCTCGGCGGGGGACCTGCTGGACCTTTCCAAAATAGATTTCCTGCGCCAGATAGCGCCGGCTTCGCTGGCGGACCTGCGGCCCATGTTCAGGGAAACCCGCGTGGAGGCGGGCAAGCCCGTGTTCCTGCGCAAAGGCCACGGCGGGGAACTGTTCCTGATACGCCGCGGGCACGTGCGCATAGTGCTGCCGCTCAAGGACACGCACCGCCAGCATCACCTGGCCGTCTTCGGCCCCGGCGACTTCTTCGGCGAGGTGGCCTTCCTCGCGCGCACCCCGCGCACGGCCGACGCCATAGCCTTGACCGACGCCGATCTTTACGTGCTCACCCGCGACGATTTCGACGCCATCTCCCTTCTGCACCCGGCCGCCAGCGCCACCTTCTACGAGCGCATGGCCGGCGTAGAAGCCCTGCGCCTGCGCGACGCCGACCGCGAACTCCGCCGCCTCCAGGACAGCTAGAGGGAGGGGACGCTGATGACTTTATGACTATTTATCAACCGGCGGATACATTTGTTAATAACAAGTCATAAAGTCATCAGCGTCCCCCCTAAAACAGAAGCCTTGACATTTGTTAAGTCGCCCCATATACTGTAAATAAAATAAGGGGGAAAGTTTTATGAGAAAAATAATCGCGAGTGTAGTCGTGGTTCCCTTAATGTGTGTTGCCATTTATGCTCGGGATTTCAGCCTTAATACCATCACTGCTTCAAATATCAGTAGTTCAGACAATAACGGAAGTATCCAGCCGGCGCCGGCTTTCGCTTCAAAAAACACGAATGATGCCTATGATTTTTCGGTAAAGCCCGGGACTGAAAAGTGGAAAGCGTTTGACGACAGCAGAGAAATGTTGAAAGCCTGCCAGGTGCCTGAGCAAATTCTCCGGAAAATGTCCACTGCCGGCCTGGTTAAAACCGTTATGAATCAACCGCTATTCTGGAGCACCATAATGTTCCATACGAAAACACCAGACAGCGCCGGCATGCAGTGGGGATTTAATGTCCTGGTTTCCCAGTTCAACGGCATCCAGGAATTACTCAAACGCAGGGATGCCGGGACCGAGTTGCTGCTGAAGTACCGTTCCATACCCCTGCCGAAAAAGGAAGCCAGCGACACTGAAATCGGCGATTATCTTTTCTATTGCTACAGTTTTGAAATCCTGTTCGCGCAGGGATACATCCGCGCCGGTTTAACTGAAACCCAGCTTGAGGAATTAAGAAAAGAACTTCTAGCAAAATATGAAATAAAAAAAGCATTAAAAAGTGAAGGAGGATACAGCAGAGAACTCATGGAACTTAACGGCCTTTTGCCGGATTCGCCAAAGCTCTATAATATAACTGTACCCACGCCTAAAGGTTATCCGGTAGAGGCGCTGCAAATGCAAGCGAGTGATGAAATGGACCCGAAGGTAATTGCACATTGCAATCAACTCACTATCTTGGAATATCCTAAAGCAACATGGGAAGCAAGCTGCACGCAAATGTACAATTGCCATTCTTATGCTTGGTATAACCAGGCAACATCAAATACTGTATGGATAGATGGGCCGAACCAGGCAAAGTATTGGGAGGATGGCAGTTATGTCCCATCCCCTTATGCCACTGCCGGAATGAAATTGAGTTATTCTAACGATAATCATTCCGCAGTTTTTGTATCCGGCGATTATCCGTCTACTAACCCTACTGGGGCTCTTTGCCGTTCAAAGTGGGGAAACGGACCGTTAATGTTGCATCCATGCGGTAATGGAAAACCCTATGAGCCGTATAACGCAGTAGGGATAGTGGTCTATAGGCTTAATGTAAAATAGAATCCGCCCTGAACGCTACAAGACGTAAGCCTGTAGTTTTTTACTTATCACTTTCTTCCAGGAATTTCCCGGCTTCCAGCGCCGCACAGCAGCCCGCTCCGGCGGCTATAATAGCCTGTTCGTAATGGGGGTCCATCACGTCGCCTGCAGCGAAAAACGCGACCCGCCCGATGAAGACAGCCAGGTGGACCCGCGCGTTGATAAAAACGAAGGCATAGCCCCGCCAGCTTCCGAGGATTAAAGAAAATTAACCGCGCTTATGTTTACTACGAAGTTGCCCCCGAACTCCGTCCCGCAGGGCATTTATTTCTCAGACAGGCTTTGGTATCTTTTCTCGTCAGCTGCCGCCTTTCCGTATTCGCCCTTTCCACGATATGCAAGTCCACGGGCGGCATATGCCGGAGCATACTTCGGGGCAATCCCTATCGCCTTGGAACAATCTTTAATTGCCGCGTCTAAGTCCCCTTTCTTACCATAGGCGAATCCGCGCCTGTAATATGCCGCGGCATACTTTGGATCAATTGCAAGCGACTTGGAAAAATCTTTGATTGCCGCGTCGTAATCGCCTTTTTGAGTATAGGCAATCCCACGGAGAGTATATGGCACAGGATACTTCGGGGCAATTGCTATCCCTTTGGAAAAATTTTCAATTGCCTTGTCGTAATCGCCTTTTTCCTGATACGCAAGTCCACAGTTGTTATATGCCTCCACATATTTCGGGTTAATCTTTATAGCTTCGGACAAATCTTTAATTGCCTTATCATACTCGCCTTTTTGAGTATAAACAAGTCCCCGGTTACCATATCCCACGGCATCCTTCGGCATGATTGCTATCACTTTGGAAAAATCCTCAATTGCCTTGCTGTATTCGTTCTTATTGTTATAGGCATGTCCCCGGGTATTATATGCCTCAATATGCTTCGGGTCAATTGCTATCGCCTTGGACAAATCTTCAATTGCCTTGTCGTACTCGCCTTTTTGATTATAGGCAAATCCACGGAGACCATAGGTCTTAGCTTGCCTCATGCCAAGTTCTATCGCCTTGGAAAAATCTTCAATTGCACTGTCATATTTGCCAAGACTAAAATAGGCATTCCCGCGATTATGATATATCGTGGGTTCTTCTGGGGTAAGTGTTGTCGCCTTGGAATAATCCTTAATCGCCTTGTTAAACTCGCCCTTATTAGCGTAGGAAAGTCCGCGGCTGTGATATGTTGTGGGATCAGTCGGGTCAATTTCTATCACCCTGGAAAAATCTTCAATTGCTTTGTCAAACTCGCCTTTCGCATGATAGGCCTTCCCGCGGCGAAAATATTCCCCGGCTTCCTTCGGGCCGGCCGAATATGCGCCGACAAACAGAGATAGAACCACCGTTAAGGTTAAACCCATTTTTCTAATCATAATGCTTCCTCACAGCTGTCTGGCTAAAAGGGGATAGGGGACGCTGGTAAGTATTTAAGGTTTTATCAACCGACGGGGAATTGTCGATAGTGACTCAAATACTTACCAGCGTCCCCTAGCGCTAGGGGAGAACGGCGCCGTAGACGGGTTCCCGGTCCAGGGTTACCTGGCGGCCGCGGCGGAAGCCGGCTTGCCGCAGTATTTCCTTCCTGAAGAAAGCGCTTTCCTTGGGATACTTGGTGAAGGAACTGCCGGAGAAGACCACGGTGCCTTCGCCGCCGGCGAATGTCTTCAGGGCGGCGAGGGCGCGGCCTATCCTTTCCACATATTCGCCCAGTATCATGACGGCTAGCGGGTCGCCCTTGGAGTAATACTTATAGAACAGCGGCACGAATTTGTACTTGAGCTCCTGCGGCAGGGGTTTGGCGTATTCCCTGAAATCGCAGGCCCAGAGCCGCGCCAGCAGGTCATACGGCGTCTTGCAGTGTGCCAATTTCATTATCTCGCCCAGCAGGCGCGAGGGTTTGTTGCCGGGCAGCAGGCCGTGGGCCGCGCTGGAGACGCCTAGCGTCATGGTGATAAGCAGGTTTCTTACCTGGTAATCGCAGACCAGGCGCTCGCGGCCCTTGGCGTCTATGGCGGCTATGGTAAATCCCGTGCCGAGGGAAATTATGAAGCCCGGCCGCGCCACCGTGCCGGCACGCAGCGCCGCGAAAGCGTCGTTCTCGAAGGCCATGGGCCCGGTATAGCCGAAATCCCGCTTAAGTTTTTCCTTGAAGTAGGGTCCCACCATTTCTATGTCGCGGGGGAAATCTATGCCGCAAAGGCAGAAGCGGGCGCCGGACAGCTCGATCTTTTTGCCGCGGGCGAGCTGGTCCACGCCCTGCTTGATAAGGGCGTAAACGGCCTTTACGCCCTTTACCTCCAGGTTCGCGCCCGGTACCCGGGCCACGCGCACCGCCCCGGCTTCCGACCGCAGGGCCACGGCTATCTTGGTGCCGCCGCTGTCCACACCAAGGAAATATTTCACCGGGCCCCCTTGTAGGCCGGCAGGAAGGCCTTGTTCTGGGCCAGCACGGCCTTGAGCAGGCGGAAGGTGACGTCCGCGTCGGGGGTGAGCGGGTTCAAGAGCAGCGCCTGGTAGGCCAGGTCGAAGTCGCAATTCCAGGCGGCCTCGGCGGTAAGCGCCTCATAGGCCTTTATCCGCTGCGACAGCCCCTTGGCGAAGACCGGCAGCTGCGCCGTCTTCAGCGGCTTATAGCCAGCCTTATCTATCATACAGGGCATCTCGAGCACATGATCTTTTTCGAAGTCGTCGTAGGTGCCGTTATTAGGCACGGCCACGGTGACGCGCTTCTTCTGCAGGCCCAGCAGGCAGGCGATGACGTCGTAGGCGACCACATTGTAGAAGGCGCCGCCCCGCTCCTTTACGGCCTCGGGGATCTCCGAGACCGACGGCGAGCGGTAGGCCGCGAAGATGCGCCGCTCTATCTCGGCCACCTTGGCCGCGCGCGACGGGGTAGTTTTGTCCTCTTCTACCACCGCGCCGGCGTGGAAGAAATACTTGTGGTACCCGGTAGGGATTATCTTCGCGCGGGCCAGTATCTCCGGAGTCATTTTCACCTTGGTGATATTGAGCGCCGTCGGCAGGCCTTCCTTCTCTATCATCCGCTTTATGACCGCGGGGAGAACGGAGCGGCCGTTGCGGCGCACGTCCAGCACCCAGGCGAAATGGTTGGGGCCGACATAGTCTATCTCGGTGTCCTCCATGCGCGCCCCGAGCAGGTCGCTCACGCCCTTGTGCATGGTAAGCGAGCCGTTGCAGATGCCCACGGCCCTGATATCGTGGAAGCGCACCAGCGCCTCGGTAACTATGCCCACCGGGTTGGTGAAATTCACCAGCCAGGGGTCCTTGGCGCCGTAGCGCAGCAGGGCGTCGGCGATCTTGCGGATCTGGGGTATGGTGCGCAGGGCCTTGGAGAAGCCGCCCACGCCGGTGGTCTCCTGGCCGATTATGCCGTACCTGCGGCCGAGTTCCTCGTCCTTGCGGCGCGCCGCCATCATGCCCACGCGGATCTGCGGCACCACTATCTTGGCGCCCTTCACGGCTTCGTTAAGATCGAGCGTGGCTTTGATGGTCAGCTTCGACTTGGACTTTTCCGCCAGCCGCTGCGTGAAGCCGTGCACGGTCTTCAGGCGCCCGGCGTCTATGTCCATGAGGCAGACCTCGGAAACCGCCTGGTCCAGCCCTGAATTAAGTATGTGGTCGATAAGAAGGGGGGTGTAACTCGACCCCGCCCCTACGATAGCAAGTTTAGTCATGGAAAACCTCTTAACCGAAATTCACGCGGCGCGCGGTGGAAAACCGCCGGCGCCAGCCTAACTTTATCAGTTTTTCAGCCGCCGGAGAAAGGGGAGAGCAGGATGACCAGGGCGCCGTCGTTGATGGGCTCGTCCCCTACTGCGACGCGAGGATAAACGAAAGAAGGAAGGCCAGGCTGACGACGTACATCAGGGGGTGTATCTCGGAGAACTTGCGCCGGGCCAGCTTGATGGCCGTGTAGGTGATGAAGCCGAAGCCTATGCCGTAGCTGATGTTGTAGGTGAGCGGGATGCCGATCATGGTCAGGAAAGCCGGCAGCGCCTCGTCGAACTTGTCCCAGTCTATCTCGCGCACCGTCTTCATCAAAAGCGAGCCCACGATGATGAGCGCGCCCGCCGTGATGGGGTAGACGAAATAGTCGCCGCAGCCCGGGGGGATGACGTCCGCCGGCGGGGTGAAGCCGCTGTTGACCAGCAGGCAGTAATGCTTGGCGTTAGCCAGGCGGTAGCCGCCGCCCACCATCTGGATAAGCGGCGAGAAGAAGGCGCACAGCCCGAACAGCAGCCCCGTTATTATCGCCGACAGACCCGTGCGGCCGCCCTCGGCCACGCCGGCGGCGGATTCGATATAAGTGGTGATGGAGCTGGCGCCGAAAAGCCCGCCGGTAGCGGCCGCCGCCGAGTCCACCAGCAGGATCTTCTTGATGTCCTGCACCGTGCCGTCGGGGTTCACGAAGCCCGCCTGCTCGCCCACCGCCACCACCGTGCCCATCGTGTCGAAGAAATCCGTCAGCATGATGGCGAAGATGACGAAGGCCAGCGCCGGCGTAAGCGCGTGGAACAGCGCCAGTTTTCCGTTGACCTGCTGGAAGGGTGCGAAGAAAGTGGAGAAATCCGGCGCCGCGAAAGCGCTCTGCGGCACCGCCGTCACGCCCAGGAGCAGCGCGGCCGCCGTGGCCGCCAGCATGCCCCACAGGATATCGCCTTTCACCTTGGCGGCCATGAAAAAGGCCGTAGCGAAGAAACCTATCAGCGTCACCCAGACATAGTGCTGCGAGAAATCCCCCAGCGAGACCAGGGTTATGGGGGCGGGCCGGATGATGCCGCCCTCATTGAGGCCGATGACGGTGATGAACAGGCCGATGCCCACGCCTATAGCGCGCTTGAGGTTGAGCGGGATGGAATCCATCACCGCCTCGCGAAAGCCCGTCACCACCAGCGCGAGGATGGCCAGGCCCTCTATAAAAATGACCGACATGCCCACCTGCCACGGCACATTGGCCTGCTGGAAGCCTATCACCGAGAAGGTCAGCACCGCGTTTATCCCCATGCCCGAGGCCAGGGCCAGCGGCCGGTTGGCGATGGCGCCCATCAGCACGCTCATGACCGCCGCGCCGATGGCGGTGGAGGTTACCGCGCCGGCAAAAGGCACCCCGGCGGCCGAAAGGATGCCGGGATTGACGAAAATGATATAGGCCATTGTAAGGAAAGTGGCCGCCCCGGAAAGCATTTCGGTCTTAAGGTCCGTGCCGCGTTCGGCGAATTTGAAATATTTTTCCATAACCATAATTTAGCATAGAGGGGACGCTGATGACTATTTGACTATTTGTTAACATTGTGCGATATTTGTTGATAATAAGTTAAAAAGTCATCAGCGTCCCCTCCACCCCCCCTTGCGGATATTGCCCGAATGGCCTATACTGTATATAGGCCAAAGGGCCCATGATTAAAGTCAATAGACCTCGCATCATATTAATAGTAATTACAGGGGCGGGGTTGAATTATGAGAATATTAAAGACCTTACTGGCTTTATTGATCTTTCTGACCGCTGCTGTGCCGGTGCCGGCGCAGAACTGGTACCAGCCCACTGAGAACACGGCGGTAGCTTCCACCACCCGCGTAGCTAAACCCATTATGAAGCCGATCTCCGCCGCGGCGGTGATAAGCCTCAAGGACTGGACCCCGGACCAGAAGGCCGTGGCCTATGCCAGCCTGCTTTATTCGGCCGTTTCGGGCAAAGGTAATCCCACCCCCGCCGCGGGCCGGCAGTTCGCGGCCAAGGCCCTGGGCGCCCTGGCGCCTTCCATCGTGGATAACAAGACCTACGGGCTGGCGATGCTGCAGCTTATGCTGGCCGTGGGCAACGACCCAGACCCCGAGACGCGGGTGCTCGCCATGATGTCCCTGTACGTGGCGTACAAGGCCAATCCTTCCCGCGTTATCTCGGTGAAACTGCCCGGGGTGACGATGTCGAAGACCACCTCGCTGGCCACGTTCAGCCTGCTGATGGAAGTGGCATCGGCTACGAACGGAAAAGAACTGAACGGCGAAACCCCGTACTTCCTCGGCATGCGCAAAGTGGCGGCGTCGCTGATGGCGGACGCCAACTCGCCGACGCTGCTGGAGACGTCGCTGGCCGCCATCATAGGCACGCACCAGGGCAGCATGTCGTTCTTTGCCGAAGACGAGACCAGTTTCTGGACGAAGGACTCGGCCGAGGACCATTACAAGATGGAGGCCTATATCCTGGACCTGCTGGGCGAGATGGCCAAGAAAGGCAATAAGAGCGCTTTGGAACGCCTGAAGAAATACGCCGCCATGTACACCCGGTCCTGCAGCCTTTCCACGGGCTACATGACCCGGTCCACCTATGGGGAATACAACCAGAACGTGGTGGCCCACGCCCGCCTGATCCTTGGCAGGAACGGCCTGCTCTGGTTCTCCCAGATGGACCCGCAGACGCACGTGGTGGGCAGCGCCAGCTGCCTGGTGCCGATCATAAACGACGACAACACTTTCGACTGCGGCACCCGCAAAGAGGCCAGCGAACTTTACTACCACTATGTGCCGGACATGGTCTACGACGCCGACGGCCCGAGGCCGCGGGCGCTCACCGTGGGCGCGGACTGCAGCAAAGAGGCCATCATCTTCATCACGGTGGAGGTGGCCAAGATATATGTCGGCGGGGCGATACTGAAAGGGGTATTCGCGGTCGGTTCGCATTTCGTCTTCAGCGGCCTGAGCAAGGTCGCCGGCCCCGCCACGGTGTCGTTCCTTGAAAAGGGCGCGGAAGCAAGCTTCGAGGCGTGGCACCTTAAGCATGAGATAGTGGAGTACAGCAAGGCCGTGCTGGAGACGGCGGAGATAATGAACGGGAAGCCGGAAGGGCACAAATAGGGCGGATAAGAGGCGCTGCGGGATAAGCAGTTAAGCAAAAAAAGGCCGCGACTTATGTCGCGGCCTTTTTGCGTTAAGGGAACGCTCAATACAGGGGCAGGGGCTGCGTCCACACGGCGAAGCGGTCGCCGCTGGCGGACAGCGTCCAGCCGGTGCCGGGGTTCCAGCCCCAGTTGCGGCCCAGCTTCACTACCACGCGCTGCTTCTCGCCGTCTATCACCGCGGCGTACAGCTCGTTGGTGGCGGCCAGGATGGCCATGCGGCTGGTGGAGGTTATGCCCGCGGCCTTGCGCAGGTTGATCAGGTTCTGGAGGTTGGCGCGGTAGGCGGGGCCCCAGTCGAAGAAATGCGACCAGAACACCGAGGGGATGCCCGGGTGGGTGAGGATATAGGCATAGCCCATCAGGCGCTGCGTCTTGTACTCCGTGGTGGCGCTGGCTATGAATTCTGGGTCGCGGGGGGAGGTGTCGTGGTTCTCCACGAAGGTCACGGCCTTGGCGGGCCACCAGCCTATCATGCCGGAAGGGCGGCCGTTGTCGTTGAGGGCCTCGTAGCGCTCGTTCTCAATGGCTGAAAGGAGCGTGAACTTGGTGGGGAAGTCGAAAGCGCTGGAAGCGTTCATCTTGTCCTGGGAGCGGTCGGTGCCGTCTATCCAGTTGGCCACCACCTGCCGGTTGCCGTCATACACTTCGCCTACGGAGAACAGCGGGGTGGAGGCTTTGTTGTAATCCTCTATATGGTTGGGCGAAAAGCCCTTTACCATGTCGAAGCGCCAGCCGTCGAATTTCATGGTGTTCTTGAGCCAGAGCATGAAGATCTTGGCTTCCTTCTGCACCAGCGGGTTCTGGTGGTCCAGGTCGCGGCAGCCCGAATCGTTCTGGCCTTCGTCATAGCTGGGGCTCTTGCTGTTGTAGGGGGTGTTGGCGAGGCCCGGCCATTCGTCGTTCTGGGTTATGGTGTGGGTGGGCCAGTCGGGGTTGGTGAAGTCGGCCCAGTCTTTGGTGCCGTTGCGGTGGTTAAGCACCACGTCCGCCACTACCTTGACGCCGGCCGAGTGCATGGCGCCTATGGCTTTTACCAGGTAATCCTTTTTGCCCCACTGGGAATCCAGGTTATACCATTCCTTGGGGTAATAGCTGCCCACGGAAACCGGCGGGAACCAGACCAGGTCGAAGCCGGCGCGGCCCACTTCGGGCGCTTTATCGGCCAGCACGCCCCACCAGCCATTGGGCGGGTGGAACCAGTAATTATCGGCGTACCAGTGGAAGCCCTGCAGCAGGATGAGCTTGCTGTTGTTGGTGTCCACGCGCTGCTGCGGCTTGGGGGCGTAGTTGCCGTAAAGCTTTACGGCGTTGAGCCATTCGGCGCGGGCGGGGCTGAGGGGGGAGTTCTCGAGCTTGCCGGTGGCTTCAGGTATTATCAGGTCGAAATCGCCGGACTTGAGCTTAAGCGAGTCCAGGGCGGAACCGGCCTGGAGGGATTGTGCCTGAAAGAGCGAGAGGAAAACAGAAGGTAAGAGCCAGAACTTTTTAAAATTTGAGTGCATGCATCTCCCCCGAAATATTATTTTCGAACAATATATTATACATCCCACCCCCGCGCGCGCAAGTCCGAAAGGACCCACCCCGCGTATAGGCTTTTAGGTCTATATAGCCAAAGAAAGCTGCTTATTTGTCCTTTGTGGAACATCGGGGATGCTTTTGTGGCACTTCGCGGATTCTCTCTTTCAACTGCCGAGCAGCTCGGGGCCGAGCATCGCCATTACGCTTTTGCGGAATTCAAGGCGGAGGGCGGCGTCCTCGTAATCGAGGGAGCCCAGGTCGTCGGTGGAAGGCGCGCGGGTATGGCGAGCCGGGCGGCCGGTTGCCGCTGTTTCTCGGCAGTCGGCCTCCAGTTCCGGCAGTATGCGGCCGGGATAACCGCGTCCGTCGTTAATTTTAAGGTTCTCACCGGCGATAAGGCAGGCGTTCACCGGCTGTCCCCCTGTCCCTTCCGCCTTCTTCGTGAACACCATCGCGCTGCCGAATACCTCGCAAAGGCCGCTTTCAAGCAGTTCAAGGCCGGGGGAGGTCCCCGGCGCGGAGGTTACGGTGCTGACCACCAGCCGGCCGCCGGGGTTCAGCAGGGCTTTCATGCGGACCAGGCTTTCGCGCGTCATCAGATGCCAGGGGATAGCTTCGCCGGCGAAAACATTCACCAGGATAAGGTCGTAGCCCGGCCTTTCGGAGTTGATAAAGGTCCGGGCGTCCGTATTGTGCACCGTGACTTCCGCCGGCAGCCGGAAAAATTTACGCGAAACCTTTATGATCTCCGGCTCTATCTCGACCGCCTCCACACGCATGCCGCGGGCGTGGAGCTGCCGCGCCAGCGCGCCGCTGCCCAGGCCCAGGAGCAGGGCTGTTTTGGCCCGAGGGTGGAAGCGCCAGCTGAGGTTCGCCATGTATTCCAGGTTATTGTAAACGGGCAGGCCGCTTTCAACGTGCATGCCGCCCTGGATGACGCCGTCGAGCAGCAGCGTGAGGCTGCCCCCGCCGGTAACCTTGAGCACCTGTATGAGGCCGGAGGGTGCAGGTTGGGAATACAGCAAGTCCAGCTGCAGTCCCCCTGCGTTGAAATGCGTCTTAGCGCCAGGGGCGGCCGCAAGCAGCAGCAAGGCCGCCAGCGGTGTTGCGACGGCCGCGTATTTTACGTTCCTTTCCCGCCAGCTCCAGGCGGAGGCGAGAACAACCAGCGCGGCTCCGGTTCCGCCCAAAACCATCCCGAGCCGGAAGTGGGGCACCAGCGCCAGCGCGCAAAGCCAGCCGCCGGCCAGGCCGCCCAAAGTATTGGTGAAGAATATTCCGCCGGCTGCGGAACCGCCGTACGCGCCCCGCTGCAGGCGCTGTATCAGCAGCGGGCTTACCGCACCCATGCATAGCAGGGGCGGGCCGTAGAGGAAGGAGCCGGCGAGGAAGCTGCCCGCGGCTATGCCGGCCGCCGCTGCGGCCGCGCCCAGCACCTGCACGCGCCAGAACGGGAAGAGCAGCAGCCAGACCCCGGCGCCCAAGAAGACGGAGGGAAGGGCCAGCGGCAGTTCCCTGCGGCTGAGGCGGCCGCCGAGGCCGTAGCCCAGCGCGAGGAACAGCAGCGTAGCGGTGATCTGCGCGGTCCAGACATATAATGAAGTGCCGAAATATGGCGCCAGGGCTCGCGCCCCCGCCAGTTCTATCACGAGCACGGCCATTCCTTCCAGAAAAGCCGTGATGAAAAACGGTATCTTTTGTTTCACAAAGCCGCACCCTCCTGCTACGCCGTTCGTGTACCGAATTTTAACATATTCGGGTCGCTGAGCCTTAAGGGCGGAGGGGGGAGGCGGAGAGGGGACGTTGTTTACTATTTGACTATTCATCCACACTGGAAGTCTCCGGCAATAGTCAAATAGTAAACAACGTCCCCTCCCCCCCAAATAAAAACGCCGCCCGTTGTGACACGGACGGCGTTAAGAAAAGAAACAACCTTATTTCTTTATGTTCTTGCTGATGATGGTGGCCAGGTCGAACATGCTGACCTGTTTCTTACCGGCGAAAAGCTTACCCAGCTTCTCATCGGCATTGATCATGCGCTTGTTCTTCTTGTCCTGCAGGTTGTACTTCTTTATGTAGACCCAGAGTTTCTTCACGATCTCCGTGCGGGGCAGGGGCTTGTTGCCGACCAGCTCGCTGAGGATCTCGTTCGGGGTAACGGGGGCCATGAACTTCGAGTTTGCTTTGGCTGCGGGCATGTGTACTTCCTCCTTAAGGATGTCTTTCAAATTACCACTACATATAACCTATTTTCCTCTATGACTGTCAATAGATTTCCCAATGGAGCCCCTTCGGGGCCGTTTTTGGGCCGCCCCGGGCCGGCTCCTAAGGCCGCGCCCGTAAGCCGCCCCGTTTCGGGCGAAAGCGGCCCCAAAAGGGCCCGCGGGGCGCCCACGCCGACAGGTTTGGAAACCGGGGGGGCCCTTTGTTACAATCATTTCCCCGGCCCCGCCGGGAAAGGACCGTAAACTTTATGGCTCAGATCACCAAACTTGACGACATCGTATCCCTCTGCAAGCGGCGCGGCTTCATTTTCCAGTCCAGCGAGATCTTCGGGGGCCTGGCCAGCTGCTACGACTACGGCCCGCTGGGGGTGGAGCTTAAGAATAACGTGAAAAAGGCCTGGTGGAAGAGCATGGTGCAGATGCGCGACGACGTTGTCGGCCTGGACTGCAGCATCCTCATGCACCCCCTGGTGTGGAAAGCCTCCGGCCATGCCGACCATTTCTCGGACCTGGTGGCCGAGTGCAAGAAATGCAATGCCCGCACCCGCGTGGACCATCTAAAGGACGCCGCCGGCAGCGCCGAAGGCGACCTGTCCAAAAAGGTGTGCCCCCATTGCGGCGCCACGGGCCAGTTCACCCAGCCCATGCCCTTCAAACTGATGTTCGAGACCACCATGGGCGCCAACCGGGAAGATTCCATGACCCTTTACCTGCGCCCGGAGACGGCGCAGGGCATCTTCGCCAATTTCCGCAACGTGCTCGATACCTCCCGGGTAAAAGTGCCGTTCGGCATAGCCCAGATAGGCAAGAGCTTCCGCAACGAAGTTACCACCAAGGCCTTCATCTTCCGCACCCGCGAGTTCGAGCAGGCCGAGATGGAGTTCTTCTGCGAGCCCGGCACGGACGAGACCTGGTACCAGCACTGGAAAGAGCAGCGCTTCAAGTGGTACCTGGACCTGGGCATAAAGAAGGAGAACCTGCGCTTCCGCGAGCATGAAAAGGACGAACTGGCCCATTATGCCAAGGGCTGCGTGGACGTGGAATACAAGTTCCCGTTCGGCTCCGGGGACTGGCAGGAGCTGGAAGGCATAGCCAACCGCGCCGACTACGACCTGCGCCAGCACCAGCGCGGCATGCGCACCACCACCGCCTGGCACGAGGCCAAGGGCGACCTGGCCAAGGTTAAGCTCAAGGACGAGGCGGAAGACTATATGTCGGGCCCGCTGTCCTACTTCGACGAGGCCAAGAAGGCCCGCTATATCCCTTATGTGATCGAGCCCAGCGCCGGCATGGACCGCAGCACCCTGGCTTTCCTGGTGGACGCCTATGACGAGGAAGAGGTGCGCGGAGAGGTCCGCAACGTGCTGCGCTTCGCCCCGGCCATAGCGCCCATAAAGGCCGGCATCTTCCCGCTTACCAACAAGGAAGGCCAGCCCGAGGTGGCCCGCAAGCTCTTCGACAGCCTGAAGGGCTACTTCAGCTGCTCTTATGACGAAAAGGGCGCCATAGGCCGCCGCTACCGCCGGCAGGACGAAGCCGGCACACCCTTCTGCGTGACCGTGGACGGCCAGACCGCCCAGGACCAGGCCGTTACCGTGCGCGAGCGAGACTCCATGACCCAGACCCGCGTAGCCCTGGACCAGGTAAAGCCCTACTTAAGGGAAAAACTGGACTTGTAACCTTATGCTCCGCCTGGAAAACACCCCGGCCCTCTCTAATTTTCTGGTGGCCGCCGCCTGTCTGCTCGAGTACGCCGGGCTCTTCCCCGCCTTCTCGGGCGAGCTGATGGCCATCCAGTTCATCGTCATCCACTCTTCGGCTTTCGTAATGGCGATCCCCTACCTCGAGATCCCGGAAAAATGGAAGCCCCGCGCCCTGTACTCCCTCCTGTGCCTGTATGCCCTGTTCGCCATCCAGGCAGGCGGGCTCTCCGGGGTCTTCCAGTTCGCCGGCCTCACCTTCGCCACCTACTCGGGATATGTCCTGCGCGGGGATACCGCCTCCAGGATGCCGCTCATCTCGCGCTGGGCCTTAGGCTTCGCGTCCTTCATTTTTGTCCTTTCTGTGTGCGGCGTACCCGGGGACGCGGAAGACTGGGACGGCAACCGGCGCGTAGCCTTTGCCGGCGCCGTCTATTTTACCCTGGCTGGCTTAATGGAGCGGGCGGGCCTGCACGAGAGCGGCTGGCGAAGGGCGCTGCGCTGGCTGGCCGCCCGGGACCCGGAGTTCAAGGCCCGTATGCCCGGCTGGATGGCGAAGGTCCTGGCCGATAGGGGACGCTGGTAAGTATTTAAGGTTTTATTAACATTCCGGGCGTAAAAACGGGACAGGCTGCTTTTTCTTTCGAAAAGGCAGCCTGTGCCCATTTGCAATGTTACTAATTAACGTTCGGATCGCCGCGGGGTGACTAAAGTCAAGGTAGCTTTTCAACTTTTATGACAATATATATACGTAATTTCCTGTAGTAAAGGAGCTTTATGTCAAACAACATCGTAGAGAAGATCATGCTCTCCCACCTGAAAGAAGGCCAGTACGTTAAAGGCCAGGAAATAGGCATCCGCATAGACCAGACCCTGACGCAGGACGCCACCGGCACCATGGCCTACCTGCAGTTCGAAGCGATGGGCCTGAAAGAGATAAAGACGGACCTTTCCGTCTCCTACGTCGACCACAATACCGTGCAGGTCGGCTTCGAGAATTCCGACGATCATAAATACCTGCAGACCGTGGCCGCGAAATACGGCGTGGTATACTCCCGCCCCGGCAACGGCATCTGCCACCAGGTGCACCTGGAACGCTTCGGCAAACCCGGCACCACGCTGCTCGGCTCCGATTCTCACACCCCCACCGGCGGCGGCATAGGCCAGGTGGCCATAGGCGCCGGCGGCCTCGACGTGGCCGTGGCCATGGGCGGCGGTTTGTTCTACACCGCGGCCCCCAAGGTTTACCTCGTGAACCTTACCGGCGAGCTCAAGTCCTGGAGCACCGCCAAGGACGTGGTGCTGAAGATGCTGGAGCTGCTCACCGTGAAGGGCAACGTGGGCGTGATGCTGGAATACGGCGGCAAGGGCGTGAAGACGCTGTCCGTGCCGCAGCGCGCCGTCATCGCCAACATGGGCGCCGAGATGGGCGTTACCTGCTCGGTCTTCCCTTCGGACGGCGTCACCAAAAAATTTATGAAGGCCCAGGGCCGCGAGGCGGACTGGACAGAGCTCAAAGCCGACCGCGGCGCGAAGTACGACCGCATTATAGACCTCGACCTCTCCTCCATAGAGCCGCTGGCCGCCTGCCCGCACAGCCCCGGCCTGGTGAAGAAGGTCTCCGAGCTGGCCGGCCTCGCCGTGGACCAGGTCTGCATCGGCTCCTGCACCAACTCCTCCTACCGCGACATGATGACGGCCTCGGAGATCCTTAAAGGACGCAAGGTGGCCCCCACGGTTAGCCTCGGCGTGGCGCCGGGCTCGCGCCAGGTGCTGCAGATGCTGGCCCGCAAGGGCGCGCTCGCGAACCTGCTCGACAGCGGCGCGCGCATCCTGGAGAGCGCCTGCGGCTTCTGCATAGGCAACCATTTCTCGCCCAAGAGCGGCGGCGTGAGCCTGCGCACCTCCAACCGCAATTTCGAGGCCCGCAGCGGCACCAAGGACGCGCAGGTGTACCTGGTCAGCCCCGAGGTGGCCGCCGTGGCCGCCGTCACCGGCAAGTTCACCGACCCGCGCAAGGCCGGCATCGAGTATCCCGTGGTTAAAGAGCCTGCGGCGTTCCTCGTCGACGACTCGATGTTCATAAAGCCGTCGCCGGAGCTGAGGGGCACCGAGGTGTTCCGCGGCCCCAATATCGGCGAGCCGCCGAAGAACGACAAAATGCCCGAGAAGCTTAACGGCGCCGTGATGATCCATGTCGGCGACAAGATCACCACCGACCACATCATGCCGGCCGGCGCGCGTTTGAAATACCGCTCCAACGTGCCCGCCTACGCGAAGTACGTCTTCGAGAACGTGGACCCCGCTTTCCACCAGCGCTGCCAGGAGAGCAAGGCCGCGGGCTTCCATAACGTGATAGTGGCCGGCGAATCCTACGGCCAGGGCTCCAGCCGCGAGCATGCCGCCATGTGCCCGATGTACCTGGGCGTTAAGGCCGTGGCGGCCAAGTCGTTCGAGCGCATCCACGCGGCCAACCTGATAAACTTCGGCATCGCCCCGCTGACGTTCAAGAACGGGGCCGATTATGACGGCATAAAGGCCGGCGACAAACTGACCTGCGGCGACTGGCGCGCGGCTTTCGCCGAGGGCCGGCCGGTCATGCTCAAGAACGAGACCAGCGGCAAGACTATTGAATGTGTTTGCGCCCTCTCCGGGCGCCAGAGGGCCATCCTTACGGCTGGCGGCCTCCTCAACCAGACTACCGGCAAATAAGGGAGACATCATGGCTCAAAGAGGCATAAGGGAATACGAAGGCAAGAAGATTCTTTTCGACGGGCTGGCGCGTACCATCCCGTCTTTCAAGGGCAAGTCCGCCAAGCTGGCGCTCGTCACGCCCGGCACCGACCCCAAGAAGCTGGTGAAGGACCACCCCTGGCTGCTTAAGGAAAAATTGGTGGCCAAGCCCGACCAGCTGTTCGGCAAGCGCGGCAAGCACGGCCTGCTGTGCCTGAACGCCGACTGGCAGGCAGCGTGGAAATGGATCTCCGAGCGGATGAACAAGACCGTGACCGTGGGGAAAACCACGGGCGAGCTGACCGTGTTCATGATAGAGCCGTTCACGCCGCACCGCGAAGATTCCGAGGAATGCTATGTGGCCATCCGCGCCTACCGCGACTACGACACAGTGTACCTCTCCAACAAGGGCGGCATCTACGTGGAGGAGAACTGGGACAAGGTGAAAGAGACGCAGGTCCCTATCCTCTCGTCCATCGACGACGTAAAGCTAAACATGCCCGACTTCGGGGCGAAGAAAGCCCAGATAGAGGAATTTGTGCGCGCTCTCTACAAGGTGTACGCCGAGGGTCATTTCACGTACCTTGAGATCAACCCGTTCACCTTCAATAACGGCGAGATAGTGCCGCTGGACCTGGTGGCCCGCGTGGACGACACCGCGGCCTTCGAATGCACCAAGGTCTGGGGCGACCTGGAATTCCCGTCCTCCTTCGGCCAGAAGCACACCAAAGAAGAAGAGTTCATCCGCAAGATAGACGAAGGCACCGGCGCGAGCCTGAAGCTTACCATGCTCAACCCCGAGGGCCGCATCTGGAACATGGTGGCCGGCGGCGGCGCTTCCGTGATCTACGCCGACACCGTCTGCGACCTGGGCTTCTCCAAAGAGCTCGCCAATTACGGCGAGTATTCCGGCGACCCCTCGGCCGAGGACACTTACCAGTACGCCAAAACCATCCTTGACCTGATGACCCGCAAACGTGACCCGCGCGGCAAAGTGCTCATCATAGGCGGCGGCATCGCCAACTTCACCGACGTGGCAAAAACCTTCAAGGGCATCATCAAGGCCCTGACCGAGTACAAGGCCAAGCTGGTGGAAGGCAAAATTAAGATCTACGTGCGCCGCGGCGGCCCCAACTACAAGGAAGGCCTCGCCAATATGCGCAAGCTGGGAGAGACGCTGGGCCTGCCCATAGAAGTGTACGGCCCCGAGACGCATATGACCGCCGTGGTCTCCATGGCGCTGAAACCCGCCGCGGTTAAAGCCCCGGCCTGCAAGCCTGCCAAAGCGGGAGGTAAGAAATAATGAAACCCGAGCTTTTCACCAAAGATACAACCGCCATAGTATACGGCTACCACGTCAACGCCATCCAGCGCATGCTGGACTTCGACTACGCGGCCGGCCGCAAGGTGCCGTCGGTGGCGGCCATAGTTAACCCCGGCAGCGAGGGCGTGCATAAGGTGTTCTTCGGCAAGGGCGAAGTGCTGTTGCCCGTCTACCGCAATTTCGAGACCGCGGCCGAAAAGCATCCCAAGGCCGACGTGGTGGTAAACTTCGCGTCGTACCGCTCCGCTTTCGAGTCCAGCATGGAAGCGCTGCATCACCCCAATATCCGCACCGTGTGCGTGATAGCCGAGGGCGTGCCGGAGCGCCGCGCGCGCATCCTGGCCGCCACCGCCGCCAAGCTGGATAAAATGGTGATAGGCCCCGCCACCGTGGGCGGCATCAAGGCCGGGTGCTTCAAGATAGCCAACACCGCGGGCACTTACGAGAATATAGTGGAATCCAAACTGCACCGGCCCGGCTCCGTCGGGTTCGTGTCCAAGTCCGGCGGCCTCTCCAACGAGTGCTATAACATCATAGCCCGCAACACCGACGGGCTCTACGAGGGTATAGCCATAGGCGGCGACTCCTATCCCGGCTCTACGCTGCTGCAACACATCCTGCGCTACGAGGCCATCCCGGCCGTGAAGATGATAGTGGCGCTGGGCGAGATAGGCGGCACCGAGGAACTGCGCATAGTGGAGGCCCTGAAGGCCAAAAAGATCACCAAGCCGCTGGTCATCTGGGTGACCGGCACCTGTTCCAAGATGTTCCCCGCGGGCGTGCAGTTCGGCCACGCGGGCGCCAAAGCCGGCTCCGACCTGGAGACCGCCGACGCCAAGAACGCGGCGCTCAAGGCCGCCGGCGCCATAGTGCCTGACTCTTTCGACGATTACGGCGTTAAGATAAACGAGACGTACGCGAAGCTGGTGAAGAAGGGCGCCATCAAGCCGGCGGCCGAAGTCGCGGCCCCTGTCCTGCCGATGGATTTCGCGCAGGCCATGAAAGAGGGGAAGATCCGCAAGGCCACCACCTTCATCAACACCATCTCCAACGAGAAGAAGGAAGAGCTGGAATACCTGAACATGCCGATCTCGAAGGTGCTCGAGAGCAATATGGGAATAGGCGGCGTGATAGGCCTGCTGTGGTTCAAGCGGGACCTGCCGGAGTACGGCCGCAAATTCCTGGAGACCGCGCTGATGCTGACCGCCGACCACGGCCCCGCCGTGAGCGGCGCGCATAACGCCATCGTAGCCGCGCGCGCCGGCAAGGACATCATCTCGTCGCTGGCGTCGGGCCTGCTCACCATAGGCCCCCGCTTCGGCGGCGCCATCGACGGCGCGGCCCAGCAGTTCAAGCGCGCCTACGACGCCGGCCTCACCCCCGAGCAGTTCATAAAAGACATGAAGGCCAAGGGCATAAACGTGCCGGGCATCGGCCACAAGGTGAAGAGCCTGACCAACCCCGACATGCGCGTGACCCAGCTGAAGGCCTTCTGCAAGAAGAACTTTAAAAAGACCGGCCTGCTGGATTACGCGCTGGAAGTTGAACAGCTTACGACAAAAAAGAAAGCCAACCTGATACTGAACGTGGACGGCTGCATAGGCATAGCCTTCGTGGACATGCTGAACAGCACCGGCGCGTTCACCAGGGAAGAGATAGACAATATAGTGAACATGGGCTGCCTCAACGCCCTGTTCGTGGTGGGCCGCAGCATCGGCATCTTCGGGCATATCTTCGACCAGAAGCGCCTGAAGCAGCCGCTGTACCGCACGCCGTACGACGAGATAGCGTACATGACGGACCTGTAAAAGCAACCGGCGGCCGGCAGCCAGGCCGCCACTGATAAAAAACACCCTTAAGGAGAAACTATGTCCGCACAGAAAATATACTGGACCGAGATAGACGAAGCCCCGGCCCTCGCCACCTATTCCCTGCTGCCCATTGTCCGCGCCTTCGTCAAGGGCACCGGCGTGGAACTGGAGACCAGCGACATCTCGCTGGCCGGCCGCATCCTGGCCAACTTCCCCGAGAACCTCACGGCCGCCCAGCGCGTCCCCGACAACCTGGCGCTGCTCGGCGCCCTGACGCTCAAGCCCGAGGCCAACATCATAAAGCTGCCGAACATCAGCGCTTCCGTGCCGCAGCTCAAGGCCGCTATAGCGGAACTGCAGGCCCACGGCTATAAAGTGCCGAGTTACCCCGAGAATCCTTCCACCCCCGAAGAGAAAGAGCTGAAAGAGCGCTTTGCCAAGGTGCTCGGTTCCGCGGTTAACCCGGTGCTGCGCGAGGGCAACTCCGACCGCCGCGCGCCGCTCTCCGTAAAGAATTTCGCCAAAAAGCACCCGCACAAGCTGGCGTCCTGGACCAAGGACTGCCGCGGCCACGTCGTGCACATGACCGCCGGCGACTTCTACGGCAACGAGAAGTCCGTCTGCCTGGACAAGGACGGCGAGCTGAAGATCGAGCTGGTCGAGAGCGGCAAGACCACGCTGCTGAAGGCCGTGAAGGGCAAGGCCGGCGAGATAGTGGACGGCACCTTTATGAGCGCGAAAGCGCTGCGCCGGTTCTACGCGGACCAGATAGAGGCCGCGAAGAAGGAGGGGCTGCTGCTCAGCGTGCACCTGAAGGCCACCATGATGAAGGTGTCCGACCCGGTGCTGTTCGGCCACGCCGTATACACCTTCTTCCAGGACGTTTTCGACAAGCACGCCGGGACCTTCAAGACGCTGGGCGTGAACCCCAACATGGGCCTGGGCGATTTGTACAAGAAGCTGGAAACCCTGCCGGCCGACAAGAAGGCGGAGATAGAAGCCGATATCAAAGCCGAATACGCCAAGCGGCCCGCGCTCGCTATGGTGGACTCCGCCAAGGGCATCACCAACCTGCACGTGTCGAGCGACGTTATAATCGACGCCTCGATGCCGGTGGTAGTGCGCGACGGCGGCAAGATGTGGAACGCCGAGGGCAAGCTGGTCGAGACCAAGGCCCTGATCCCGGACCGCTGCTATGCGGGCATCTATAAGGCCATGCTCGACGACTGCCGCGAGCACGGCGCTTTCGACCCGGCCACCATGGGCTCGGTGCCCAACGTGGGCCTGATGGCGCAGAAAGCCGAGGAGTACGGTTCTCATCCCACCACTTTCGAGATACCCGCCGACGGCGTGGTGAAGGTTGCCGACGCCTCCGGCAAAGTGCTGATCGAGCACAGCGTCGAGAAGGGCGATATCTGGCGCATGAGCCGCGCCAAGGACATCCCGGTGCAGGACTGGGTGAGGCTCGCCGTGAAGCGCGCCAAAGCCAGCGGCGCCCACGCCATCTTCTGGCTGGACAAAGCCCGCGCCCACGACGCGCAGGTCATCGCCAAGGTGGAGAAGTACCTTAAGGACCACGACACGGCCGGCCTGACGATAAAGATACTGCCCCCGGTGGAGGCGCTGCGCTATTCCAACGAGCGCATCCGCAAGGGGCTCGACACCATCTCGGTGACCGGCAACGTGCTGCGCGACTACCTCACCGACCTGTACCCGATCCTGGAAGTGGGCACCAGCGCCAAGATGCTTTCCGTAGTGCCGCTGCTGGCCGGCGGCGGCCTGTTCGAGACCGGCGCCGGCGGCTCGGCCCCCAAGCACGTGCAGCAGTTCCAGAAAGAGGGCTACCTGCGCTGGGATTCCCTGGGCGAGTTCTCGGCGCTGGGCGCGTCGCTGGAACATTTGGGCAACATGTTCGGCAACAAGAAAGCCCTGGTGCTGGCCGAGACCCTGGACTCCGCCATCGCCAAGTTCCTCGACAATAACAAGTCCCCGGCGCGCAAGGTGGGCGAGATTGACAACCGCGGCAGCCATTTCTACCTGGCCCTGTACTGGGCGCAGGCCCTGGCGGCGCAGGGTAAGGACGCGGAGCTTAAAGCCAGGTTCGCGGAGGCGGCCAGGCAGCTGGAAGCCGGCGAGGCAAAGATCGGCGCCGAGCTGATAGCCGCGCAGGGCAAGCCCGTGGACATGGGCGGCTACTACCGCCCCGACCGCGAGAAGACAAGCCGGGCCATGCGCCCCAGCCGGGAGTTCAACGGCGTCATCGACGCCTTGTCGAAGCAGGGAGAAGCCGCTGCCGTCTGACGGCTATTAACATTCCCGGGAGTAAAAATGGGACAGGCTGCTTTTTCGAAAGAAAAAGCAGCCTGTCCCTTTTATTTGGACCCTTTGTTTACAGCTTGGGGCCGGCGCCGCTGATGGCTTTGCTGGTGACGTTGAACTTCTTGAAGTTGGCCGCGAACAGGCAGGCCAGCTCTTTGCACTTGGCGTCGTACAGCTTTTTGTCTTCCCAGGCTTCGCGCGGGTTCAGCACTTCCGCCGGCACGCCGGGGCACTTGGCGGGGATGCCGAAACCGAACACGGGGTCCTTGGTGAACTTCACCTTGGCCAGCGCCCCGTCCAGGGCGGCGTTGAGCAGCGCGCGGGTGTGCTTGATGCTCATGCGCTTGCCTACGCCGTAGGGGCCGCCGCACAGGCCGGTATTGATCAGCCAGCAGTCGGCGCCGTGCTCGCGCATCTTCTTTTCCAGCAGCTCGGCGTAGACGGAAGGATGGTGCAGCATGAAAGGCGCGCCGAAGCAGGTGCTGAAAGTGGCCTTGGGCTCCTTGATGCCCATCTCGGTATTGGCCACCTTGGCCGTGTAGCCGCTGATGAAGTGGTACATGGCCTGCTCGTAGGAGAGCTTGGCGATGGGGGGCAGCACGCCGAAAGCGTCATAGGTCAGCATCACGATGTTCTTGGGGTGCGGGAAGGCCGCGCCCTTTATGGCGTTATCGATGAATTCCAGCGGGTAGGCCGCGCGGGTGTTCTCGGTCAGCGAGCCGTCGTTGAGGTCCAGTTTGCGGGTATCTTTGTCGTAAACCACGTTCTCCAGTATCGTTCCGAAGCGCTCCGTGGTGGCGTAGATCTGCGGTTCGGCCTCTTTGGAGAGGTTGATCACCTTGGCATAGCAGCCGCCTTCGAAGTTGAAGACGCCGTTATTGGACCAGCCGTGCTCGTCGTCGCCTATCAGGCGGCGCAGCGGGTCGGAAGACAGCGTGGTTTTGCCGGTACCGGACAGGCCGAAGAAGATGGCCGTATCGTCCGCTTTGCCGACATTGGCCGAGCAGTGCATGGGCATCACGCCTTTAAGCGGCAGCAGGTAGTTCATAACCGTGAAAACCGCCTTCTTTATCTCCCCGGCGTAGGCCGTGCCGCCTATCAGCACCGTTTTTTTCTTGAAGTTCAGCAGGATAAAGGCGCCGCCGCGCGTGCCGTCCACCTGCGGCATGGCGGTAAAGCCCGGCACGCAGATAACGGTGAATTCGGGTTTGAAAGCGGCCAGTTCCGCGGCTTTGGGCGCTATGAGCATATGGCCGGCGAAAAGGCTGTGCCAGGCCAGCTCGGTATAGACGCGGACCCCCAGGCGGTTCTTGGGATCGGAACCGGCGTAGCAGTCGCGCTGGTATACCTCCTTTTCCGAGAGATAGTTCCGCACTTTGCGCAGCAGGCTGTCGAAAGTCTCCTCGCTTATGGCTTCGTTCTGGTCGCTCCACCAGATATTTTTTTCGCAGGAGGGCTCCTTCACTACGAACCGGTCGCGCGGAGAGCGGGCCGTATGCTTGCCGGTGCGGGCGCACAGGGCGCCGCCGCGCGCTATTTCCGCCTCTTTCAGGGCTACCGCGTGCTCGTAAAGTACGGGCGCGGACAGGTTGGCGAAGAGTTTCTTGGTGGTGAGCTCGGTCATTGCGGGCCTCGTTTTGGTTTCTATCATGATGCCTCTCTAATCCAGGATTTTGCGGATGCGGGTGACGCCTTCGATAATATCTTTCTCGGCGCCGCAGTAGCTCAGGCGCAAGTGGCCTTCCAGGCCGAACTCCACGCCGGGCACGGTCACTACCATGGCTTTTTCCAGCAGCAGCGCGGAAAGCTTGGTGGAATCTTTCTCGTAGGCGCTGAAATCGGGGAAGCTGTAGAAAGTGCCCTGCGGCTTGTGCAGCTTAACTTTCTTGAGCTTGGAGAGCTCCGCCACCATCACGTCGCGCTTCTTTTCCAGGCCCTGGCGCAGGTTCTCCACGAACCCGCCGGCCTCGTCGCGCAGGGCGCCGGCCGCGGCCGCCTGGCTGAGCGCCGACGGGCAGGAGGAGACCTGCGCCTGTACTTTTACCATGGCCTGCGTAAGGGCCTCGTTGGCCACGCTCCAGCCTATGCGGTAGCCGGTCATGGAGAAGGTCTTGGAGACGCCGTTGATCGAGACTATGATGGACTCGTTCAAGGGGCGCTTGGAATAATTAAAGGCCGACGGCGCTTTGCGCCCGTCGAAGACCAGCCGGTTGTAGATGTCGTCCATCACCAGGTAGATGTTGCGGGCTTCGCAGACTTCCACCATCTCGTGGATGAAACTTTCCGGGTACACCTGGCCGGACGGGTTGTTGGGGCTGTTGAGGAGTATAGCCTTGGTGCTGCTGGTCAGGCGCGATTCGATGTCTTCCACCGAAGCGAGGAGCTGCCCTTCCCTGGGCTGTATCACTATGGGCGTGCCGTAGGCCAGGCGCACCATCTCCGGGTAGCTCACCCAGTAGGGGGCGGGGAAGATCACGTGGTCGCCGGGGTCCACCACCGAGATGAGGAAATTATAGATGGCCTGCTTGGCGCCGGAGGCTACCACGATGTTCTTCGGGCCGGGCTTTATGCCGTAGTACTTTTCGGTATAGGCGATTATTTCTTTTTTGAGCGGGGCGGTGCCGGAAACGGGCGTGTAGCGCACAAAGCCGGAGTCCAGCAGTTTGCGGCTTTCGCCGTCGGCGCCGGCGGGTATTTTCTCCTCGGGCTCGCCGCCGCCCAGGTGGATGACGGGCTTGCCTTCGGCCTTCAGGTTATTGGCGAGCTCGTTTAATTTAAGGGTGGCCGACTGGCCGAGGGAGAGGGCTAGCTTGCTGAGGTTCATATTATGTCCCTTGAAAGCCCGGAAAAGAATTTAGGTGCGGGCGGGAATCGAACCCGCGAATAGCAGTTTTGCAGACTGCCGCCTTACCACTTGGCCACCGCACCGTAATAATATCTTATCAAACTTAACCGGGGATTATAAAGGCCCCCCGTGAATTATGTTAACCAGGGTCAGGCACCAGCGCGGGAAAGGTGTATTCAGTTTCGGCGAAGAAGGCGGCGTGGTCGGAGATGTCTTTCCAGGGGCCTTTGTTGAGCACCTGCGCCTTGAGGACCTTGAAGCCGCGCAGGTAGATGCGGTCCAGCGGGAAGACGGGCATGGCGGAGGGGAAGGTGCGGAGCTTGCGGCCGTGCAGGGCCAGCCCGGCGTCCGTCAGCAGCAGGCGCGTTTCCAGTTCGTCTTGTTTGCGCTTGCGCCACTCGTTGAAGTCCCCTGCCACTATAACAGGCTCGGTGCCTGGCACCACGCGCTGGATGAAGTCTGCTATCTTGGCGAACTGCTTCTTGCGCGAGCGCCCGAGCAGGCCCAGGTGCACGCAGACGCAGTGCAGCGGCAGTTCGACGCCGGGCAGGGCCACTTTGGCGTAGAGCAGGCCGCGGTGCTCCAGGCGGTTGGTGGAGATATCCACTTTTTCCGAATGCAGGATGGGGAAGCGCGAAAGGATGGCGTTGCCGTGATGCCCGGCCGTGTAGACCGCGTTCTTGCCGTAGGCGTGGCTGAAGCCCGACTTCTCGGTAAGGTATTCGTGCTGCGGCTTGGCCGGCCAGTTGAAATATTTTTCGGCGTGGCGCAGGTTCTGGCCCACCACTTCCTGGAGGAAAACGATATCCGCGCCGCTGTCGTGCACGCAGTCGCGCAGCTCCGGCAGCGCGAAGCGCTTGTTCAGCGCGGAAAAGCCCTTATGGGTGTTTATGGTCAGCAAACTAAGCTTCATAGGTTCCCCGGGGTATGATACCACAAAACCCGAACCGTCTAAAATATTTTATAATTTGAGCTATGGTAAAACTCTCCGATGTAAACTCAAAACTCCTTAAAGCCCACTACGCCGTAAGAGGCAAGATAGTGATCCGCGCCACGCAACTGGAAGGGCAGGGCAAGAAAATAATTTATTGCAATATAGGCAATCCCCAGGCTTTGAAACAGAAGCCGCTGACCTTCGTGCGGCAGGTGCTGAGCCTGCTGGAATACCCGGCGCTGCTCGACCAGCCCGGCGCCGAAAAGCTCTTCCCCGCCGACGCCCTCAAGCGCGCGCGGCTGATACTTTCCCATAACCCCAGCGGTACCGGTGCCTATACGCAGAGCGCCGGCATCCCGTTCATCCGAAAGGCCGTGGCCGAGTTCATCCACAAGCGCGACGGCATCCAGGCCGACATGAACCGCATCCTGCTGACCGACGGCGCCTCCAAGGGCGTGCAGGCCGTGTTCACGCTGCTCACCAACAAAGAGAACGACGGCTACATGATCCCGATACCGCAGTACCCGCTCTACAGCGCCACCATAGAGCTTTACGGCGCCAGGCAGGTTAACTATTTCCTCGACGAGGCGAACAACTGGCAGCTCAACGAGAGCGAGCTGAACGCCAGCTACGAGGCCGGCAGGAAAAGCGGCGTGAACCCGGTGGCCATCGCCGTGATCAACCCCGGCAACCCTACGGGCGCGGTGCTTTCCTGGGAAAATATCGAGATGATAATCCGCTTCGCCCGCAAGCACAAGCTGGCCATCCTGGCCGACGAGGTTTACCAGGAGAACGTCTACGGCAAAGGCCTGAAGTTCCACTCCTTCGCCAAGGTGATGCACGACATGGGCGAAACCGAAGTGACGCTGTTCAGTTTCCACTCGGTCTCCAAGGGCTTTTTGGGCGAATGCGGCCACCGCGGCGGCTACCTCGAGATCCGCAATATGTCCGACGACGTTTATGCCGAGATGATAAAACTGCAGTCCATCGGCCTGTGCTCCAACGTGGACGGGCAGATAGTGACCTACCTGATGGTGGCCCCGCCCGTGCCAGGCGACGAGAGTTATGAGCTTTACGCCAAAGAGCGCGGCGGGATCCTCGACGACCTGAAAGAAAAGGCGGAGATCCTGGGCAAGGGTCTTAACGAGATAGAGGGCATGCAGACCAATATCCCCCAGGGCGCCATGTACGCCTTCGTGAAGTTCGACCTGCCGCATCCCCCGGGCGCGGCCCCGGAGAAAATGGACGAGAAAGCGCGCGAGGCTTACGAAGCGCAGCGCGACAACGACTACTGCATGGCGCTCCTGGAAGAGACCGGCATCTGCGTGGTGCCCGGTTCCGGCTTCGGCCAGAGGCCCGGCACGCTGCATTTCCGCACCACCTTCCTGCCGCCCAAAGAGGACATAAAGGCCCTGGTGGACAGCATGAAGAAGTTCCATGCCTCCTACGTAGCCAAGCTGAAGGCCTGACCCAAGGCCGCCGCCAGGACGAAAGCGGGCCCCCGGGCCCGCTTTTTCTTTTCATTTGAGAATATACATTCTCATTTGAAAATATTCGCGACTGCGAAAATATGCTCCCTACCCCTGCCTAAGCGCATATTTCCTATGAAACAGCCACAGAACCGGCTATTTCCCGGTATTGGCATAAAAATTGTTCCGTATCTGTCGTCAGACGCTGTAAAAGCTAAAAAAGAGGAACCGAGCAATGAACAAAATAGCAAAACTCCTGATCCTGGTACTGCTGGCGTGTGCGGCGCAGCCGGCAGGTGCCTATAACGCGGCCATCACCAGCTCCGATTCCGACAGCAGTGACAGCGCTTTCTTCGCCGACCTGGCCGCGGTAGCCAGAGCGGCCGGCTCCAGTGCCCGCAAGAACAAAATGTCCCCGGCCAAAATGCAGGCCTATATAGACCAGCAGGTACAGAAATACACCAAATTCAATCAGTTCGCCAAAGCGGAGCTGGTGGACCATTCGGTAGGCATGGTGGGGAAAATGGGCGACCCCGATGGGATGCTGGCGCAGGGCAAGGCCCTGGTCTCGGCCGACGCGGCCTCATGGAAGGGCTATGACTATCAGGCTTCCGGCTGGATGCTCAAAAAGAACGCCGATAAGGCGCTGGAGGCTTACCAGCTCGCCCTGGCCAAAGCCCCTGAGATGCAGAAGGACTGGTACCGCTATATGATGGCCGGCTGCCACAGGCAGAAGGGCGACGCGGCCAAAGCCCTGGAGCTTTACAGGACGGTACTGGCCAATGATAAGAACTGGATGGCCGTAAAAGGCGCCAGCCTGGCCGCCGGCCTGCTGCTGCTGGAGAACCGCAGGGCGGCCGAGGGTGCGGAGCTCTTCGACAAGGGCCTCTTGCTGGCCTCCGCCCGCGAGCGGAGCATGCTGCTCGGCCAGGCCGGTTTCTGCGCTAAATTCAAGCAGTTGGGCGCCGAGCCCATGGGCTGCGACCAGAGCAATTGATCGACAAAGGCAAGCTAAAACTTTGCGGCTTAGTGAACGAAAGCGGACCCCAAAAGGGCCCGCTTTTGTTTTCATTTGAAAATAAATATTTTTATTTGAGAAGGCTGGTTTTACTTTAGCGGGATGTTTTGGGGCATATAAACATAATTTTACATATGAATACAGGGCAAAACGCCCCGGTGTGGAGTATTGGCATATAAAATGCTCTGTGGTGGGTGTCAGGCGCAGAAAGCTAGGCAAAGTCCGAAAGGACAAAAGTTTTAGCGAACAATTCAAGGAGACTAACAAAATGGAAAAGAATGAAACAGCGGTAGCGGAACCCGGTTACTTCGTGAAGGCGGACGTGTGCCAGTACTGCCCGGCCTGCGTGCCCTGCATCATATGCGGGAATGCCCTGGGAGTGGACCTGGCCATGGTAGCCGCGCTGGGCTAATAAGATCTGATACCCCGCCGCAATGCGCGGCGGTTCAATACTAACCAAAAGTTCAGTAGAATATAAGGAGCGGTACCATGGAAAAGATAGAGACTGCGGTGGCGGACCCGGGTTACTTTATAAAAGCCGACGTTTGCCAGTACTGCCCGGCCTGCATTCCCTGCATCATCTGCGCGAATGCCCTGGGCGTGGACCTGGCCCTGGTGGCTACGCTGGGCTGAGCGACCGGTAAAGTTTTTTGCGGCCGTCCCGCGGCCCCTCCGGACCGGAAGGCCCGGCGGGAACTTCGGGGCGGCTGCGGTTATCTCAAGGAGAGCTGAACATGAGCGACGTCTATGTGTCATTGGCCGAAAAACTGATCTACCAGCGCAACCCCAAAGGCCTGGACGTGCGGATGCCTTCTTCGGACGACAACTGGAACAAGAAAAGGGTGTCCATGAACATGGACGGGGCGCGGCTCATAGAGGCCTGCGCGGACGGGGGCGGCACGGTCGCGGAAATAACCGGAAGGTACAATGCGAAATACCCGGAGCGGAAGCTGCCGCATGAAAAAGCCGTAGCCTTCTTCAAACGGGCCGCGCTGGACGGGCTGGTGAAGCTGAGCAAAGAGCGGGACGGCGGCAGGGTGGAGATAAAAGGCTCCGCCACGCTGTATTACCCGCAGCATATGTCCATAGAGCTGACCAGCCGCTGCAATTACCGGTGCAAGCACTGCTACCGGGGCAGCTCACCGGACGGCGGCGAGGACATCAACTTCGAAAAGCTGATGAAGTTCCTGGACGATTTTTCCATGCACGGCGGGAGCGCGGTTGAGTTCACCGGCGGCGAGCCGATGCTGAACCCTAAATTTTTCGAGATCATAAACTTCGCGGTGACGCGGTTCCCGATAGTGGCCATCATCACCAATGGATATCTGCTCGACGAGGCGGCGCAGCGGCGGCTGCTCCCGTATAAGGAGATCCTGAAGTTCAATATCAGCCTGGACAGCCACCTGCCCGAATACCACAACAGGTTCCGCGGCAAGAGCGACGCCTACGAGCACACCGTGAAGAACCTGGAGGCCCTCGGCAAGAACGGCTTCATGTTCCGCGTGGCGATGAGCATCACGCACGAGAACTATATGCACTTGGAGGAAACCCTGAAGCTGGCGAAAAAACTCGGCGCTACCAAGTTCGTCTACAGCCTGGTGCAGGACGTGGGCCGCGGCGAAGATACCGGGGTGGTGGTGCAGCAGGCCAAGGGGGAGTTTGAAAAGTACATGGCTTATGAGCAGCGCATCCAGACCGAATACAAGGACATCATCCATTTCGTCTCTCCCGAAGCCAAAAAAGAGGCGGAAGCAAGCAACTGCGGCATCATACAGCGCTCCTTCGTGCTGGGCCCCGAGGGCGAACTGCGCCCGTGCGTGATGTTCGATGCCAGCCTGCGCATCGGCAACATCTACAAGCAGCCTTTCGAGGAGATCTTCGGCAGCGGGCTGTCGGCCGAGTTCACCAAGATCCACGCGCCCAAGGAGTCCGTCTGCGGCAAGTGCGAGCACCTGGCGCTGTACTGCAAGGGCTGCATCCTCAAGGGGATCAAGCGGGGCCGGACGGTGAAGGACTGCCCCTGGCTCAAGCAGCCGGGCATCGCCAAGTATTTCAGCGAGGCGCCCGTGGAGCGGAGCTGCGCCAATTACAGGGAGCATGTCTGTGACTAACCTGCTGGAGGTTACCGGTCTGACCAAGAAATTCACGCCCACGGCCGGCGTGGAGGACGTGAGCTTTGCGCTCAAGCCCGGGCGCGTGCTGGCCTACCTGGGCCATAACGGCGCGGGCAAGACCACCACCATACGCAGCGTGCTGGGCCTGCTCAAGAAGGACTCCGGCACGGTGGCCTACCAGGGCGCCGTTTGCGATACGGAAGCGCTGGAATACGACCGCGTGCGCCTGAATTTCGGCGTCTGCCTGGACACGCCGGGCTTCTACCCGGGCATGACGGCCCTGCGCAACCTGGAGCTTTTCGCCTCGCTTTACGACCTGCGCGGCGCCCGGTTCCGGGCGCGGGCCGAAGAGCTGCTGAAAAAGCTGGGGCTTTACGAAGTGCGCGGCAACGCGGTAAAGACCTATTCCAAGGGCATGCAGCAGAAGCTGGCGCTGGCGCGCGCTATCCTGCATAAGCCCAAGGTGCTTTTCCTCGACGAGCCGATGAGCGGCCTGGACCCGGAGGCCCGCATCCTGATGCGCGGCTACCTGGAGGAGCTGTCGAAGAAAGAGGGGCTGGCCGTGTTCTTAACTTCGCACGACCTCAACGAAGTGGAGCAGCTGGCCGACGAGGTGTTCATCCTGGAAAAAGGCAAAGTAATCCTTTCCGGGGAGCTGGAAGCGCTGAAGAAGGCGCGCGGCGCCGAAAGGTACGTGATAACTTTCGAGGCGGCTCCCGCGCAGGACGCGGCGCGGGCCCTGGCCGGGGCGCTCTCGGCTTCCTTCGTGAAGCTGCAGGGGCGCGAACTTACCGTGGAGAGCGAAAAGCCCGTGGAGCTGGCGCAGGCGGTAACGGCCGGCGCGGGGCTGGGGCTGAAGACGGCGGAGTTTAAAAAACAGTCCGCCAGCCTGGAGCAGATCTACTTCGAGTCGCTGCACCGCAATGAAAATAAGCCTTGAAAGAACGCTGCTCCGGTTCGAGCTCGAGGACCTGCTGCTGAGTAAGGACGGCCTGCTCAAGTTCGCGCTCTTCCAGTTCATCCTGTGGTTCTCCACCCGCCGGACGGCGGCGGAGCTTTACGCCGGCTCGCCCGACTACTGGGCCAGCTTCATCCTGCTGCAGGGTTTCGCCAGCGCGTGCCTGCTCAATTCGCTGTGCGCCATGAGCCTGTTCGTACGGCCCAAGCTGGGCCGCACCATAGAGCTGCTGCTCAGCTCCCGCCTGCGGCCCGAGACCATAGCCTGCACCAGCGTGACGGCCAGCCTTATCAATAACGCGGCCTCCCTGCTGTGCTACTTCCTTATATTAGGCTGGACTATCGGCAAGACGGACTTCGGCTGGCGGCACGTCCTGCCGTTCGTGTCGCTCTTGGCGGCCAACGCCATTACGCTGGTGCTGACGTCCTTCGTGGTCCTGCAGACCAGGCACGGGCAGCACCTGGCCTCCGGTTTCATACTTTTCTCGCTTATGCTCACGGTGTTGGCCGGCATCTACAAGCTGGAGTTCAGCCCCGCCGCGGGAGCGCAGTGGCTGCTGGCGGCCGTGCTCTTATTAGCGCTGGCCCTTTCCACCGCGGTCTTCGGCCTGTTCGACAAGGAAAAAATAGTTTCGTCATGAAATACACCGGCCTCTTCTTCCGGCTCACCCTGCGGGAGGTTTTCCGCTTCCCCATGTTCTACCTGGCCACCATCGTGTCCGGGGCGGTGATGTTCATGCTGCTGGGCCGGATGGGGGGAGTGTTTGATATCCAGGCGGTGGCCGACCTGGCGGCCGGCCAACTGGTTTATGTGCTGCTCTCGCTGGGCATGCTGCTGATCTTTATGTGCGCCATGCCGGTGTTCATAAACGAGAAACAGCAGAAGATACTGCCGGTGCTGATGTATTCGCCGGCGAATTTCAGGGAAATACTGCTGGGCAAAAGCCTGGCGCTGGTCTTTGCGGCCATCGTATCCTCCCTGGCTTCCTTCACCGGCCCGCTGCTCTCGCACCCTGCGCTGCTGCGCGCCATGGCCGCCCCCGGCATAGCCGCGGCCCTGGCCCTTATCTTCGCTACGCTGCTGGTCTTCACGCTCATAATAGGCATGCTGCTCCTGTGCGCGCCGGACATCAAAGTGCTTTACCCGGCGCTCTTCTTCCTTAACTATATCCCTATGGAAGCCCAGAAGCGCGGCAAGCTTTATATGGAGGCGCACGGCATAGGCGGCATAAACTGGCTGTACCTGCTGTCGCTGGGCGTGCTGGCCCTCATAGCCGCCGGCGTCTACCGGCTGTACTTCTCCAAGGCCAGGATGACGGCCTGAGCTTGCCCCAAAGGCCCAGACGCGCCTGGGCCTGTAAACCCTTACCTAACCGCGGTTGGCGGGCTACACTATAGTCATGAAAGCCCCGGCCACCCTCGTCCTTTTTCTGGCAGGCATAGTCGCCGCCCCCTGCGGCCTGGTGGCCGGCACCGCCCTGGCGGACCTGCAGATAGGGATAGACGCGCGCGCCAGTTTTTCCGCCCCCGCTCCTTCGGCCCCGGAGGCGCTCACCAGCCTGGAAGCCGTGCAGTACCTGCCCCCGAACAACAACGAACCCGGTTTTGAATGGCCCTCACAGAGAAAGAGCGGCCCCGGCGGTTTCTATATACATATCGGCGCCGCGCAGACCTTCCTTAAGGTGAACGACGGTTCCGCCGAAGGCCTGGTGGAAGGCACCGGCAAATGCCGCCTGGAAGCCCGCACCCTTTATGAAACGCAGTCCGCGCCCGTTTTCGAGGGCGACCAGATCATAGCCGTGCTCAAGAACCCGCTGCCCGGCTGCGCGTTCACCCGCGGTTACGTAAATATGCCGGAGATCTCCTCCACCTCCGCCGGCGGGCTGTGGCAGCTGCCGGTGAACGTGCGCGCCTTCCTCGACACGCTGGCTTTCTCCGAAGGCACCAACGCCCATTACGATTATATTTACAGCTACGTCACCTTCAAGAGCTACGCCGACCACCCGCGCAAGGTCGTCTGCTCCGGCGGCCTTTGTTCCAGCGCCGCGGGGCGCTACCAGTTCCTGACCAAAACCTGGGACGGGCTGGCCAAGGACCTGGCGCTGACCGATTTCACGCCGCCCAGCCAGGAAAAAGCCACGCTGGAACTGATCCGCCGCCAGGGAGCCTATGCAGCCGTGGAAAAATCCTCCGACTACAAGAATTTCAGCAAGGCCGTCGGCAAGCTCAATACGATCTGGGCTTCCCTGCCCGGCAGCCCCTACGGCCAACCCACGCACACCCTGAAAAGGCTCTGGACGGCTTACCAGGCCGCGCTGGCCTCCTACCGCTAGTTAATGAGAAAAAAGGAAGTCCTGGCCGCTATCGGCGCTTCGCCCCTGCCGCGGCTGGTGAAGGATTATTTTGTCCGCGCCTCGGGGGCCGCGCGGGGCTCGGCGCTGAAGGGCGGCCTGAAAAAAGATCCGGCCGCTTTCCTCAAAAGCCTGCACGGCCTGCTTTCCTCGGCGGGAAAGATCCTTGGCCGCCCGGCGCAAGAAGTGCTGTTCATCACCGGCTTCAACCCTAACGACCTGGCGCCCGAAAGGTTCGCCGCCGCGCTGGCCGAGCTGCGCGCGGTGCTCTTCCTGGACGGGGAGGGTTTTAGCGGGCTTAAGTTCATGCCGCAGGCCGAAGGGCTCAGCGCCGATATTTCCGGCGTGAAGGACGGGCAGCTATGCGTTTTTGAGGTGTGCTGCCTGCGCTCCGGCGGGCTGCTGCCCGCGGCCGGGCTGCTGGGGGGGAAGTATGAAAAGAAAAAGAGGCAGCTCAACAACGCCCGCAAAAAGCTAGCCTGCGCCCGCGGCGGCCTGTTCTTCGCGGCCGACCCGCTGGCCCTGCTGGAGCCGGCGGACGCGGCGGCGCTGAAAGAACTGGCGCGCGCCCTCCACGCGGAAAAGAAGGGTCCCGCCGGCACCCACATCTGCCTGCTCTCCGGCGCGGCAGGCGCGGTTTTCCCGCCCTGGGGCTGACCGGCCGTCCCGCAGGCTCAGCGGAGCAGGGTAAGTTTGTGCGGTTTGCCCAGCCTGGCGCCGCCGAGATAGGCGGCCAGGAAATAAACGCCGGCGGCGCAAGCCGCGCCCTTCTCGTTCCTGCCGTCCCATTCCGCATAGTACGGCGCCCCGCCGGTCCTGTAGCCCTCGTCGAGAGCGCGGACTTTTTCTCCCGCCAGCCCGTAGATCACGAATTTAACCCGGCCGCTGCTGCCCGCCGGCAGGTGGTATTTTATGACGGTGCCGCGGACGGTGCGCGCTCCGGGCGGCCAGGACGTCCCGCCGTCGGCGCTTATCGTGACCGTCTTCTCTCCCGGCCGGAACGGGTTGGGAAAATTGTAGACGCGAAAAGCCGGGCCGGTAAAGACGGGCGCGGCCGGCGCCGGGGCGGGCGAGGGGGCGGCCAAGACGTACTTGATGGTGCGAAGGTCCAGGTCCGAACCGTTATACATGCTGCCCGCGACATAGGCGCCGCCCAGCCCGTCGAGGGCTATGGCCGCCGGGAACCTGCCCGACGAAAAAGCGGAGGAAGAGATGAAAGCCAGGTCCGGGCCGTACCGCAGCAGCGCCCCGTCCAGCCCGGCGCCGCCAGCCACGTGAAGGACCCCGGCGGTGTCTATCGCCAGGGAATTGCCCCAGTCGCTGCCGCCGCTGTCAAAGACGGTGGAGGAGAGGAACACCAGGCCGGAGCTGTACCTGACCAGCAGCAGGTCGCTGCCCGACGCGCCGGTCACGTAAATGCTGCCCGATGGGCCCGCCTGTATCCCGCGCCCCTCGGCGTAGCCGCCGGCGGCCAGCGTGGCCGAGGATTTAAAGAGGAGGCCGGGGCCGAACCTGGCGATGAACAGGTCCGAGCCCGCAGCCTGGCCGGTAACGTAGACGTCGCCGGCGGCATCCAGCGCCACGGCGTTGCCGGAGGCGGAATAGTCGTCCAGGGTGGCCGAGGACAGGAAGACCAGCCCCGGCCCGTACTTGGCGAGGCTGCCCCCGTAACTGGAAGCGCCGGCCAGGTACACGTTGCCGGCTCCGTCGGCGGCAAGGGCTGCGCCGAAATCGTCGTAGCCCCCGTCGAACACCGCGGAGGACAGGAAAACAAGGTCCTTATCGTAGCGCAGGATGGCGATATCGGTGCCGGCTGGGGTCGAAGAGGTGAAAAGCTCGTAGATATTGCCGGAGCTGTCCCGCGTTATGCCTTCGCGCATTACGCCCAGATCGGCGTTGTAGCCGCCTACGGTGAAGCCGGCTGAAGACAGGAGCAGGCCTCCGCTGTCGTATTTTATGGCCAGGTGGCCGCAGGCGGCGCCGCTGGAGGAGCCGCCCACCACGTAGACATACGGGCCCCCGGCGGTAACCGTATCCAGAGTGATCCCGCCCGCGAAATCCTCCAGCCCGCTGTCGTATACCGCGCCCCCGGCCAGCGAGAAACCCCCGCTGAACTGCGCCAGGGCCGGCCCCGGTCCGGCTAAAAAAATGAGCGCGGCGCAAAGAAGGGCGGCGCCTGGCGCAGGGCGGGCGGCCCCGGACCTGCGCGTCTTTATGTCGAAAGGTGTCATATTCCCCATAGCCGGGCCGTTGAACCAGCGTACTTGCCCCGGGTTTATTGTATCAAAGAGCGGGCTCTTTGGTGCGCACCTGCAGCGCCAGGCCCGCCAGCCACGGAAGGCGTGATTTCCGGGCAATAATATTGTATGCTTGCCTTGGGTAGGGGTTAAGTAAATTATCGGGAAAAGCTGCGGCCCGTCACTACGGGCCAGGCCTCTTTGCCGTATCGGAAAAAAAAGGGGGGAGTATGCTATTGATGAAAAAAGAAGAGTTAAGGGAACTCCTGGAGGAGCGGACAGGGCCGTGCGTCTCCATCTATATGCCCGCGGAGAAGGGCAGCATAGAGACGAAGCAGAACCCGGTGCGGTTCCGCAAGCTGCTGCGCGAAGCGGAGCGCAAGCTGGCGGCCTCGGCGGTGAAGCCCGCGACGATAAAGAGCCTGGCCGCTCCCGCGCACAAGCTGCTGGAGGACCATATGTTCTGGCAGTACCAGGAAGGCGGGGTGGCGGTCTTCCTGTCCCCGAAGATAAAGCGGGTCTACACGCTGCCGCTTAAATTCACGGAGATGGCGGCCGCTAACGGCCGGTTCTGCGTGAGGCAGCTGCTGCCGCTGTTCGCCGAGGACGCCCGGTTCTGCGTGCTGGCGCTCAGCCAGCGCTCGGTGCAGCTGTTCCAGTGCACCCGCTACAGCGTCGGGGAGGTGGACCTGCGCCGGACGCCGAAGAGCATCTCCCAGCTGCTGGAGTTCAATCACGGGGAAAAGCAGCTGCAGTTCCACTCCAAAACGGAAGGCTGGGCCGCGCATGGCGCCAGGGCGGGCGCTTTCCACGGGGGGGCGGAGGATACGGACGAGGAGAAGGAGAACATCCTTAATTATTTCCACAGCATAAACCGCGCCGTCAGCGTGCTGCTGGGCGGCTCCGCCGGGCCGCTGGTGCTGGCCGGCGTGGACTACCTGACGCGCATCTATAAAAAGGCCAACACGTACCCGCAGCTCTGCGAGGGCCGCCTCCCCGGCAGCGCCGCGGGGCAGCGCCCCGAAGAACTACGGGACAAGGCCTGGGAGCTGGTGAAGCCCGGCTTCGAAGAGGGCGCCCGCGCGGCCGTGCGGCAGTTCGGTCAGCTGCAGGACACGCCGAGGGCCTCGAACCACCTCAAGACCATACTGCGGGCCGCCAACGAGGGCAGGGTGGAAACCCTTTTCGTCTCGGTGCGCGACCAGCGCTGGGGTTTCTTCGACGCTGAATCCGGGGAGATGGACCTGCACCGGAAGCCGGACCCGCTCGACATGGAACTGCTGGACCTCTGCACGGCGCGCACGCTCGACCAGGGCGGGAAGGTATACGCGCTGGAGCCGGAGCGCATGCCCGGCAAGGCGCCGGCCGCCGCCATTTTCAGGTTCTAAGGCGGCGGGCGGAAAAAGGGCGGGCTCAGTCGAAGGAATTGCGGCGGGACTGTTTTACGTCCGAGCGGATCTTTTTCGTCTCCAGGCGGCGCTGTTTCGAGCCGTAGGAGGGCTTGGTCGCGCGCCGGCGGCGCGGGGGGCGCAGGGCCCGCTGTATAAGTTCCAGCAGGCGGGCCCGGGCGGCCTGCCTGTTCTGCTCCTGCGTGCGGTATTCGCTGGCCAGGATGAGGACGTCCCCTTCTTCGGTCAGCTTGGAGCCGGCCAGCGTTTTCAGGCGCGCCTGTACCTCCGGGGCCAGGCCGGACAGGGCGGGAAAGAAGCGCAGCTGCACGCTGGTGGCCACTTTGTTCACGTTCTGGCCGCCGTGCCCGCCGCTGCGCACGAACTTTTCCTCGAATGATCCCGGGCGCAGGTAAGGTTGCATTACCACCAATATTATCAAAAAACACGCGCGGTTCGGCCAAGCGGATGTTTTGCGGGCCCGGGCTCTTTACAATACCGGGATTAATTGCTAATTTTTTAGAAATCGGGGAGTGCTTAATTCCCGCCAGATCAAGGAGCAATAAAATGGATAAGAGCAATAATTACGTTAAGGTTTTCGCCTGTCTCTGCGCCGCCGTTATGCTGGCAGGCTGCGGCGGCGGCAAGAACGTGAAAGAAGCCGCTCCCGTGGCGGCCCCGGCCTCCAACATAGCGCCCGCCGGCCCGGCCTGGGTCAACCAGGGCTCCGGCGCCTTCAAGGACGGCAGTTTCTACGGCGTGGGCATGGCTACCGGCATAAAGAACAGGGCGCTGGCGGTGGATACCGCCGACAGCCGCGCGCGCGCCAAGATAGCCGAGGTCTTCGACACCTATATCGCCAAGCTCTCCAAGGACTATATGGCCTCCACCACGGCCGCCGACATGAAGAGCTCCAGCGAAGAGCAGACCGTGACCGTGGCGCTCAAGAGCGTCACGCAGATGAAGCTTTCCGGCGTGGCCCCCATAGACCACTGGATAGATCCTACGGACGGCACTATGTTCACGCTGGTGAAGCTGGACCTGCAGGGGATCAAGGCCACGCTGGAGGAAGCCAAGGAGCTGGACCCCAAGGTGCGCGATTTCGTGAAGGCCAACGCCGAGAAGGCTTTTGCCGACCTGGCCGTTGAAGAAGCCAAGCGCTAGGCGTTTTTTTTAAGGAGCTGAAATTATGAAGAACTATTTACTGCCGGCCCTGCTGGCCGCGCTGCCCCTGCTGGCGGGCTGCGGCGGCACGCAGGTAAAACGCATGGACGCCGGGACCACGGTGGATATAAGCGGGAAATGGAACGATACCGATTCCCGCCTGACCGCCGAGGAGATGATAGCCGACTGCCTTTCCCGGCCCTGGCTGGGCCAGGCTTCCGCCGGCACCGGCGCCAAGCCCACGGTGATAGTGGGCACGGTGCGCAACCAGAGCAACGAGCACATCAACACCGGCGTCTTCGTGGAAGACATGCAGCGCGCGCTGATCAACTCCGGGCGCGTGGCCTTCGTGGCCAGCAAGACCGAGCGCGGGGAACTGCGCGACGAGCGCCTGGAGCAGGACACCAACGCCTCCGAAGAAACGAAGAAGGCCCACGGCCAGGAAATAGGCGCGGACTTCATGCTTAGCGGCGTCATCAACACCATAGAGGATAAGGAAGGCGGCAAGGCCGTCATCCTCTACCAGGTGGATATGAAGATGCTGGACGTGAAGACCAACCAGATCAACTGGAGCGGGCAGAAGAAGATAAAGAAATTCGTGAAGCGCTCCGGCTCCACCTGGTAGCCCGGGAGCCCCCGGCTCCAGAATGAAGTCCCCTTCCGTCCCACTCGCGCTGGCCTGCGCGGCCGCCTGCCTGGCGGCCTGCGCGGGGCCGTCGCGCTATTACAGGACGGACCTGAACGCCCGCATAGCCGCCTACGATTATGCCGGCGCCGCGGCGGAAATAGAAAAAGCCAAAAAATCCGAATACGGCGAGAAGAACGCCGTGCTGTATCACCTGGACCTGGGCATGGTGCGCCACGACGCCGCGCTGTATGCCCAAAGCGAGGAGAGCTTCACAAAGGCCGAGGACCGCATGGAGGAGCTGTTCACCAAAAGCGTCAGCCGCCGCGCGGCCACCTTCCTGCTCAACGACAATACCACCAAATACGCCGGGGAGGTCTTCGAGCGGGCGCTGCTCAATACCTTCCGCGCGCTGAACTACGTTTTTCTCGGCAAGACCGACGACGCGCTGGTGGAGGCCCGCAAGGTCACCGCCTACCTGGCGCGCTTCTCGGAGTACATGGAGGGGCGGAGCGGCTGGAAGGACAGCGCTTTCGCGCAGTACCTGGCCGGGATGCTCTTCGAGCAGAACGGCAACGCCGACGACGCGCGCATCGCCTATGCCGCGGCGGCCCGGGCCTATGAGCGCTACGGCGCAGACTACGGCACGCCGGCCCCGGAATTCGGCGCGCCGGCCTACCCGGAGCTGGACGCCAAAGGGCTGGGGGAAATAGTTTTCCTGCATTACAACGGCCCGGCGCCCATGAAGCTCTCGCGCACTTTCCAGGTGGCCTGGAACGAGGCCATGGTGGCCGTCGACAACAGCGACGAGATGGACGAGGCCGAAACCAAGCGCTTCAACAACGCCCTGCGCGCCGGCGTGCTGGGCGACGCCATAACCGTGGCTTATCCCGTCTACGTGCAGGACCCTTTTATGATAGCTTCCTCCCGGGTGAAGGCCGGCGAAGCGGAGGCGGAGAGCCGCCTGGTGGAAGATATTTCTTCGATAGCGCGGCAGATGATGGAAGAAAAGAACGACGCGGTGCGGCTGCGCGCTATCGCGCGCGCGGCGGTGAAGTTCGTGCTGGCGCGGGCGGCGGCGGCCGAGGTGGAGAAGCAGGCCGGGTCCGGCTGGGGGCTGCTGGCGCGCGTGGTGACCAGCGCCACCGCGGCCGCTACCGAGGTGGCGGACACGCGCGGCTGGACCACGCTGCCCGCGCAGATACGCCTGGCGCGCCTGGCGGTGCCTCCGGGCAAGCAGGACGTTAAAATAACCTTCGTCCGCGCCGACGGGGTGGTGACAGGCACTACGATTTTCCGTGACGTGGCGGTGGAAAGGGGCAGGCGGACCTACTTGCATTACCGCACGGCCCAATAGGAGCGCAATTATGAAGAATATCATCCTGTCGTTGCTGTGCGCGGCGTTCCTGGCGGCCTGCGCCGGCGCGCCCGCGCGTAAAGACGCCGCCGCGGCCGGGCCCGCGCCGGACTGGGCGGAGGGCGAGAGCGCCCAGTACCCGCGCGCCCGCTATCTTACGGGCGTGGGCTACGCCGACGACCTGCCGTCGGCCCAGGACAGGGCCCGCGGCGAGATCTCGCGCGTGTTCTCCACTCTTGTTTCCGTGAAAACCGCGGTGACGGCTTCGGAACAGACCTCTTCGCAGGACGGCCGGACCTCCTCTTCTTCGTCGCAGGACGTGACGCAGGCTGTGCGCAGCGATTCCAGCAAGGTGCTGGAGGGCGTGGAGATAGCCCAGTCCTGGCGCGACCCCGACACCGGCCGGTATTACTCGCTGGCGGTAATGGAAAGATCAAAGGCCAAGGCGGCGCTTAACGGCAAGCTCGAAGAGCTGGACGCGCGCGCGGCCGGGCTCAACGCCGCTCTGCCCGCCGCGGCCGACAAGCTGGCCAAAGCCAAGGCCGGCCTAAAGCTTATCTCGCTTTTTAAGGCGCGCGAAAGCCTGACCGCGGACCTGCGCGTGCTGGAACCCGGCGGCTCCTTCGAGCCGGCCTACGACCTTAACGGCATGCGCCGCGCGGCCGCCGCCGCGGTGGCCGGCCTGGACGTGGAAGTATTGATGTCCGGCGACGTCTCCGCTCCGGCCACGGCGGAGATAATAAAAACCCTCAATACCATGGGGATACAGGCGAAGGCCGGTACCGGCGCCGCGGACGTGGTGGTGGACTGCGCGGCCACGTTCGAATCCCTCTCCGACCCGGACCCGCGCTCGCGCTGGAAGTGGTGGCGCGGCAGCGCGGTGATCTCCCTGAAAGACGCCGCGGCCTCCAAGATCTTCCTCAGTTTCGAAGTCTCGGTCAAGGAAGCCGCCTCCTCGCCCTACGAAGCCAAGCAGAAGACCGAAGTTTCCCTCGGCAAAAAAGCCGGCGCCGGCATCACCAAAGGCATCACCTCCTACTTCGAGAACCAGTAACCTTAGGTCCGCGAGAGTCCGGTCGGGGCCGACGGCGGGTTTATTCCGCGCTCCGGGACCGGGTTTTTGGGGAAGAAGGCCGGGGTCTTCCGCCGGCTGCGGAACTCGGCTCGCACACAGTGCTCGCCTCAAACATTCCTCGCCGTTCCTAATGATAGGAATACGCTCCAGACCCCGGCCTTAAAACCCTAGAATGGAGCGCGGAACAAACCCGCCGCCGTCCCCTCCGGTTCGTGCGTTCTGGCGGGCGATGCGGGGACCGGGTTAGCAAACCCTTCCGGAGGCCGAGGCTTGCATAGCGCCGAGGCCGGAGGATGAGCGAGGCACGGTGTGCCGAGCGCGGTTTGCTAACCCGGTCCCCGCAGCGGCCGCCCGGGCTAAATGCGGCGGCGGCGGGGTTTATGTATAATGGATTTGTGGGAGCGGTATTACGGGGAGAACGCATATGAAGAACATAATTTTATCCATCGCGCTGGCGGCCTGCGGGGCGCAGCCGGCTTTAGCGGCGGCCGTCAAGACCGCGCCCGCAAAGACTTACGAGGTCAACCGCGTGCTGGTAGCCAAGTATTCCGGCGTCATCACGCCCGCCGCCGCCGAATACCTAGGCATGGCCATCGACAAGGTCAACGCCGCCGGCGGCGCCGATATGCTCGTCATCCAGCTGGACACCCCCGGCGGGCTGGACGTCTCCATGCGCGAGATAATCAAAGCCCTCCTCGCCTCCAAGAAACCCGTGGCCGTGTACGTGTCGCCCCAGGGCGCGCGCGCCGCCTCCGCCGGGGTCTTCATAGCCGCCGCCTCGCCGCTGGTAGCCATGGCGCCCGGCACCAATATCGGCGCCGCGCACCCGGTGTTCCTGGGCGGCGTGCCCTTCAGCCCCGGCGACAAAAAGAAGGAAGGCAAGGACGTTGCCAAAGACAGCGGGAGCAAGAGCCCGATGGAGGACAAGGTCCTCAACGACGCGGCCGCCTACATGGAATCCATCGCGCAGAAGACCGGCCGCAACGCGGAGTGGGCCATGAGGTCCGTGACCAAGAGCGAATCCATCCCGGCGCAGGAAGCCGTGAAGAACGGCATGGCGGACTTCATGGCCGCCGACCTGAGCGACTTCCTGGCCAAGGCCGACGGCTTCAAGGCGGGGGACTTCGGCGTGCTGAAAGCCAAGCAGCCCGCCGTGGAATACCTGCTGCAGGACCGCCGCCAGAAATTCCTGGCCACCATCACCAATCCCGATATCGCCATGATCTTGATGAGCCTGGGCGCCGCCGGGCTGTTTATCGAGCTTTATAACCCCGGCCTGATCCTGCCCGGAGTGGTCGGCGCCGTCTCGCTGGTGGTGGCGTTCTACGCCTTCCAGACGCTGTCGGCCAACTTCGCCGGCGTGGCGCTGATCCTGCTGGGCTTCGTCTTCTTCATCGCCGAGATCAAGGTGGTAAGCTACGGCCTGCTCACCCTGGCCGGCGCGCTGGCCGTCTTCATGGGCGGGCTGATGCTGTTCGACAATCCATCCCTGGGCGGCCTTTCCGTCTCCATGGGGATGCTGCTCTCCACCACCATAGGGCTGATAGCCGTGGTGGCGGCGGTGGCGATGATAGCGGTTAAAGCGCAGCTGCGGCGCGTGGTCACCGGCATCGAGAGCCTGGCCGGCAAAAAAGGCGTGGCCAAGACCGCCGTCGCGCCCAAGGGCACCGTACTGGTGGAGGGCGAACTGTGGGAAGCCGAGAGCGTTTCCGGGGATATCCCGGAAGGCTCGGAGGTTGTCGTTACCGCGGTGGAAGGCTTCCAGGTGCGCGTAAAGCGCGCCCCCTGAGGAAAAGGGCCCTTTTCCCCGCCCCCTATGTAAACGGGGGGCGGAAGTTGAAAGCTAATAAGACATTGTGTCATAATATAATTTAGCGCGAGTATATCGCGGGAAGATTTTTTATTTATAGTAGCGCACGGAGGCCAAGATAATGGGAACAAGATTTACCGACAGAGCCCAGCGCGTGATCCTGATAGCTCAGGAGGAGGCGAAGCGCCTTAATCACGACTACGTGGGCACGGAACATATACTGCTGGGGCTCATAGCCCTCTCCGAAGGCGTGGCCAGCCAGGTCTTTCAGAACCTTGGCATAGATCTGCGCAAGGTGCGCGCCGAGATAGAAAAGATCGTGGGCACCGGCGACAACATGATGCTGCTGGGCGAGATCCCCTTTACCCCGCGCGCCAAGAAAGTGCTGGAATACGCCGTAGAAGAAGCCCAGCACATGAGCCACTCTTACATCGGCACCGAGCATATCCTGCTGGGCCTGATCCGCGAAGAGGAAGGCGTGGCCGCCCGCGTCCTTGAGAACCTCGGCCTCAAACTCGAGACCGTGCGCGAGGAAGTGCTCAACATCCTCGGCGAGATGGAGCAGAAGGACGCCCCCAAGGAATCCCCCACGCCCAAGAGCCACTCCGCCCATGCCGGCCCCAAAGGCAAGACCAAGACCCCCATCCTGGACGAATTCGCCCGCGACATGACCCAGATGGCCCGCGACGGCCGCCTGGACCCCGTGATAGGCCGCGCCGACGAGATAGAGCGCGTCATCCAGGTGCTGGGCCGCCGCACCAAGAACAACCCCGTGCTGGTGGGCGAACCCGGCGTGGGCAAGACCGCCATCGTGGAAGGCCTGGCGCAGAAGATAGCTTCCGGCGAGATCTCCGACACGCTGGTGGGCAAGCGCCTGCTGTCCCTGGACCTGGCGTCCATCGTGGCCGGCACCAAGTACCGCGGCGAATTCGAGCAGCGCCTGAAGGGCATCATCGAAGAGATCCGCAAGGCCAAGAACAACATCATCATGTTCATCGACGAGCTGCACACCGTGATAGGCGCGGGCGCGGCCGAAGGCGCGATAGACGCCTCGAACATGCTTAAGCCCGCGCTGGCGCGCGGCGAGCTGCAGTGCATAGGCGCCACCACCTTCGACGAGTACCGCAAGCACATCGAGCACGACCCCGCCCTGGAGCGCCGTTTCCAGACCGTGATCGTGGACCAGCCTACCGCCCCCGAGACCATAGAGATCCTCAAGGGCCTGCAGGAAAAATACGAAAGCCATCACAAGTGCAAGTACAGCGACCCGGCCATCTTCGCCGCCGCCATGCTGTCCGACAAGTACATCACCGACCGCGCCCTGCCCGACAAGGCCATCGACCTGCTCGACGAGGCCGGTTCGCGCGCCCGCCTGAAACTGTCCGTGGCGCCGGCCGAGTTCAAGGAAAAAGAATCCGAGATAGAAGAGGTGGCCAAGGAAAAGAACGCCGCCATCTACGGCCAGGAGTACGAGAAGGCCGCCAAGCTCCGCGACCGCGAGAAGGAACTGAAGAAAGCTCTGGAAGACGCGCGCAAGAAATGGCGCGAAGGGCGCGACAAGCTGGTGCCCGAGGTTACGGAAGAGGATATAGCGCTTATCGCCTCCAAGTGGACCGGCATCCCCGTAACGCGCATGACCCAGACCGAGGCCGACAGGCTCACGCATATGGAGGCCGAGATACACCAGCGCCTTATCGGCCAGGAAGAGGCCGTCAGGATCATTTCCCAGGCCATCAAGCGCAGCCGCACCGGCATGAAGGACGCCAAGCGGCCCATCGGTAATTTCATCTTCCTGGGCCCGACGGGCGTAGGCAAGACCGAGCTGGCCCGCGTGCTGGCCGATTTCCTCTTCGGCAACGAAGAGGCCATGGTGCGCGTGGACATGAGCGAGTACATGGAGAAGTTCTCCGTGAGCCGCCTTATCGGCGCGCCTCCCGGCTACGTGGGCTACGAAGAAGGCGGCAAGCTTACCGAGATCGTGCGCCGCAAGCCCTACTGCGTGATCGTGCTCGACGAGATAGAGAAGGCCCATCCCGACGTCTTCAACATCCTGCTGCAGATCATGGACGAGGGCACCCTGACCGACAGCCTGGGCCACAAAGTCAACTTCAAGAACACCATCCTCATCATGACCTCCAACGTGGGCGCGCGCCTGATCTCCAAGGGCAAGACCCTGGGCTTCATGCCCGCCGAGGACAAAGAGAAGGACTACAAGGAAATGAAGGACACCGTGATGGACGAGGTGAAGCGCGTCTTCAACCCGGAGTTCATCAACCGCATCGACGAGGTTATCGTGTTCAGGCCGCTCACCGAGGCCGACACCGAGAAGATCCTGGAACTGCGCCTCAAGACCGTGGAGGCCAAGCTCAAGGACAAGGGCGTGGCCTTCCAGATCACCAAGGCCGCCAAGGACTTCCTCTGCAAGAAGGGCTTCGATCCGAACTACGGCGCGCGGCCGCTGCTGCGCACCGTGCAGAAATACGTGGAAGACCCGATGTCGGAGTTCCTGCTCAGCAGCACGCTGAAGAAGGACGACACCGTTAAGGTGGATTACAAGGGAGAGGGCGACGCGCTGACGCTGGGCGTCACCAGGTAACTCTCCCCGCTGGAGCCCGGCTTGCATACTCATCCTCAGCACCCACGCCATACGCCGGCGCCGGCCAGGCCGTCTAACAGCGGCAGGGCCGGCCTGCTGCTGACGGTCGGCATCCTGGCCTGCGGGCTTACCGTCTACTTTGGCGGCCGCTGGGTGCACCGCCAGTTCGCGCCGCCGCCGGAAGAAAGGAAGACGGTGCAGTCCCCGATCAACGACGTGGAATGGCAGGACATGCAGGCCGCCCTGCAGAAGGCCTCCGGGGCCTACCGGGGCAATGTCGGCATCTACATGAAGGACCTGCACACCGGCCGCATCTGGGAATACCGCGCCGACCGCACCTTCCCTTCGGCCAGCCTCATCAAAGTGCCGATCATGGCCTCCGTGCTGGAAAAGGTGAAGGAAGGCGCGATAACGCTGGATACGCAGATCAAGCTCACCCGGCGCGACCGGGTCGGCGGATCGGGCTCTCTGAAATGGGTGCGGGAAGGCACCAGCCTCAGCGTGACGGAGATCATCTACAAGATGATCACCGAAAGCGACAACACGGCCACCCGCATGCTGATAGACCAGTTCGGGATGGATTACCTGGCGGAGAATTTCAGGAAGCTGGGGCTGGAAGTGACGAACATCACCCCGGAAGGCATGAGCCTGTCGTCGTACCGCGTGAGGCGCGAGAACTACACCACCGCCCGCGAGATGGGCGTGCTGCTGGAGCGCATCTACAACGGCGAGCTGGTGAATAAAGAGGCCAGCGAGTTCATGCTGGACGTGCTCAAGCACAACAAGAGCCGCAGCCGCCTGCGCAAAGGCCTGCCGCTGGGCTGGGAGATAGGGCATAAGACGGGGCTGCTGCGCATGGCCTGCCACGACGTGGGCATAGTGTTCTCTCCGCGCGGCGACTACGTGCTGGCGGTGCTCACCTCGGAGGTGCCCGATTATTCCAGCGCCAAGAATTTTATTTCGAAGGTAGCCAAGCTGACTTACCGGTATTACAAGATAGAGGCCGCTTACGCCCAGTCCAGCGCCGACACCGCGGCACCGGCGCGGTCCTCTTAGCCTTAAACTTATGAGAAAAATAGAACTGCTGGCCCCCGCCCGGGACCTGGAAACCGGCATCCATGCCGTGAACTGCGGCGCGGACGCCGTTTATATCGGCGCCGAGAAGTTCGGCGCGCGCGACGGCGCGGCCAACACCGTTTCCGACATCGCCAAGCTCTGCGCCTACGCGCACCGCTACCGCGTAAAGGTCTACGCCGCGGTCAACACCATCGTCACGGACAAGGAGCTGCCGGCCGCGCAGAAGCTCATCGGCGACCTCTGGAGCGCCGGCGCCGACGCCGCCATCATCCAGGACATGGGCCTGCTCGAGGCCGGCCTGCCGCCGATCCCGCTCATCGCCAGCACGCAGACCCACAACGACTCGCCGGAGAAGGTGCTGTTCCTGGAGAAGGCCGGGTTCAGGCGCGTGATACTGGCGCGCGAGCTGACGCTCAAGGAAATAAAGGCCATAAGGGCGAAGACCGCGGTGGAGCTGGAATTCTTCGTGCACGGCGCGCTCTGCGTGTGCTACAGCGGGCAATGCTGCCTCAGCTACGCCCAGGGCGGACGCAGCGGCAACCGCGGCGAATGCGCGCAGCCCTGCCGCAAGCTCTACACGCTCAAGGACGCGGCCGGTGAAACCATCTCCGCGAACAAGCACCTGCTCTCGCTGAAGGACCTGAACCTGTCCCGCCGCCTCGGCCATTTGCTGGACGCCGGCATCACCGCTTTCAAGATAGAGGGGCGCCTGAAGGACCGCGACTACGTGCGCAACGTGGTGACGGCCTACCGCCGCGAGCTCGACAAGGCCCTGGTAAAAAGGGAGCTGTGCCGCGCCTCGCTGGGCACCAGCTTCACCGGCTTCGAACCTGACCTCGCCAAGACCTTCAACCGCGGCTACACCGAATATTTCCTGGACGGCAACCCGGCCGACGTGGCCTCGCCGGACACGCCCAAGTTCGTGGGCGAGTCCCTGGGGCGCGTTTTCGACGTGAAGAACGGCTCGTTCAAGCTCCATAACCCGGAGCGGCTGCATCCCGGCGACGGCATCAGCTTTTTCGACAAGGCGGGCGTGCTGGGCGGCTCGCTGGTCAACGGCGTCGGCGACGGCCGCGTCCGGGCCGACAACCTCAAGGGCATGGAGAACGGCACCGAAGTTTACCGCAACCTGGACCGCGAGTTCCTGCGCGGCATAGAGCGCGGCGCGGCCCGCAGGAAGTTCGGCGTCAGGCTGGAATTCTCGGAATACGAAGGCGGCTTCCTCCTTAAGGCCGCCGACGAGCGCGGCGCGGTTGCCGAGGCGCGGCTGCCCGGCGCGAAAGCCGCCGCCAAAAAACCGGAGCAGGCCGAAGAGACCCTGAAAAAGCAGCTGGCCAAGCTCGGCGACAGCGATTTCTACCTGCAGTCCCTGGAAATCAAACTTACGAAGCCGTACTTCATCCCGGTGTCGGTGCTTAACGACCTGCGCCGCGAAGCCCTGGCCGCGCTGGAGAATGCCTGCCCGGTTCCCGCGCGGGAAGAGGCGGCGCTGGTCCCCAACGAGTACCCTTATCCCGAAGAAAAGCTGGACTACCGCGCCAATGTGCTGAATTCCGCGGCTTCCCGGTTCTACAAGCGCCACGGCGTGAAGGAAGTGGAGAAGGCGGCCGAAGCCGGGGCGGACCTGGCCGGCCGGCCGCTGATGACCATCCGGTACTGCATTCGGCGCCGGCTGGGCCTGTGCAAAAAGGGCAAAGAAGTGGAGCCGCTTTACCTTTCCGACGCCGAAGGCAACCGCCTCCGCCTCGAGTTCGACTGCGACGCCTGCCGGATGAGGCTTTTCGCCGAAGAGAGGGCGGCCGGAGGGGAAGAAGAGTGAGCCTGCGCTGCGACCTGAATATCAACGGCGGCTCGCGCCGGGCGCTGTTCGTCTCCAAAGACGAAGAGACCCCCGAGCACCTGGCGCTGCGCCTGACGGCCGCCATCCTGTTCTTCGACGGCGAGCCCGCGCTGGAAGTCGGCCCGTCCGATCCCGCCGTGGCCGATATCGGGTTCTATCCCGACCTGATGGTGCCGGACGGCGCAGGCGGCATAGGCGTGTGGATAGAGTGCGGCAACGTGGCCAACAACAAGCTTACCAAGGTGGCCAGGCGCGTGAAAGGCCGGCTGGTGGTGCTCAAGGAAAGCCCGGAAAGCGGCCGCCGCCTGCGCGAGGTCATCGCGCACGAGATCCGCAACGGGGAAAAGATAGAGGTCTGGGCCTGGCCCAGGGACGCGTTCGCCAAGTGGACCGCCGCCATCAAGGAATCCAATTACGTTTTCGGGGAAGCCTCCGGCTGTTCCCTCAATTTAGTCCTCAACGAAACCGCCTTCGACACCCAGCTTATAACCTGCTGATCCCGGGGTCAGACCCCGGGTCTGACCCCAGTTATTATGTTAACCAGGGTCAGGCACTAGTGCCTGACCCTATTTTTTTGCGGCCAGGAGGGCGGTAAGGGTGGCGGCCAGGTCCTCGTATTTATAGGGCTTCGGGAGTACGGCGTCGAAGCCGAAGCTGCGGTAATCCGACATCACCGGTTCGTCGGAATAGCCGCTGGAGACCACTATGCGCGCCGCAGGGTCCAGGCGGCGCAGTTTCAGGCCGGTTTCTTTGCCGCCCATGCCGCCCGGGATGGTCAGGTCCAGGATTACCGCGCTGAAGGGCCTGCCCGCGGCTTTTTCCTCGGAGTAGCGCCGCAGGGTTTCCCGGCCGTCCGAGGTAAGTTCGAAGGTATAACCCAGCTCCGCCAGCATGCGGCCGGCCGCCTTTGACACCAGCTCCTCGTCTTCCAGCACCAGTATCCTGCCGGTGCCTTTCTGTATCCTGCCGGCGCTCCTGGCTTCGGCCTTAAGGCAGCGGCCGGTGGCCGGCAGGAAGATCTCGAAAGTGCTGCCTTTGCCGGGCTCCGACCGGACCTCTATATGCCCGCCGTGGTTCTTTATCACCGACCAGGTCATGGATAGCCCGAGGCCGTGGCCCTTTGTTTTGGTAGTGAAGTAAGGCTCGAAAATCCGGTCCAGGTATTCTTTTGGAATGCCTATGCCCGTATCCGAGACCAACAGCCGCAGGTATTTGCCCGGGGGCAGCAGGCCCGCTGCGGCACCGGGCGGCAGTTCAGCGTTATCGGCTTCCAGGCGCAGCTTGCCGCCGTCCGGCATGGCCTGGATAGCGTTCACCAGCAGGTTGTTGAGGGCCTGCTTCAGCTGGTTCTCGTCGCCCTCCACGCTCCAAAGGCTTTCGTTGACGGCCGCGGAATTAGCGGTTTTGCTGCCGCGCGTGGCCAGGTTGAATATTTCCCGCAGGGCCTTCTCGAAGCAGAATTCTTTTTTTACCGGCTTGCCGCCTTTGGAGAAAGCCAGCAGCTGGCTGGTAAGCGTCTGCGCGCTGCGGGCGGCCTCCAGGGTATCGAGGATTATCTCATCGTTCCCCGTGTCGCCGATCTTTTCGCGCAGCAGGGAAAGGTTGGCCATTATGCCGGTAAGCATGTTATTGAAATCGTGCGCTATGCCGCCGGCCAGCGCCCCCAGCGACTCCACCCGCTGGAGGCTGGCCATTTCCTGCATCAGGCGCTCGGATTTCTTTCTTTCCGAGATATCCCGGAAGAAGATCATGCCGCATTTCTCGCCGCCGAAAATGATGGGCGAGCCGGAGACCTCCACGTCCGCCAGCCGGCCGTCCGGCCCGGGCAGCCGTATTTCCGCCGGCGGGGTGGAGACCCCGAGCAAATCCACTTTTTCCATCCGCTGCCGGAATTCCGCGCGCAGTTCTTCCGGCAACAGGGTCAGCACGTCTCTGCCCAGCAGGGCGCTTTCGTCCTTAACGCCCAGCATCTTCAAGCCGCTGGCGTTAATATATATAAGTTTATGGCCGCGCCGCACCATAAAGCCGTCGGGCGAGGCGTCGAGCAGGGTCCGGAAGCGCTTTTCGCTTTCCAGCGCCTTTTCCTGGTTCAGGCGGGCCCGGTTTTCCGCCTCCCGCTGCTCCGTGATGTCGTTGATAACGGCCAGAAATACCGGGTCCGGCTTGGTGCTTATGAACTGCAGGCGTATCTGCACCGGGTAGGTGGTGCCGTCTTTCCGGGTATGGACGGTTTCGAAGAGCAGCAGGTTGACTTCTTCGCGCAGCAGCGGGGCTACCCGGAGGCGGAAGGATTCTTCGGTGAACCCTTCTTTAATATCCCAGGGGGTAAGGCCCGCCAGTTCCTCCTGCGAATAGCCCAGGTTGTTGCTGGCGCCGAGGTTCGCGAAAATGAACTTGAACGTGACGGCGTCGAAAAGATAGACCTCGTCGAAGCTGTTCTTGATGGCCTGGCTGAGCAGGCTGGTCTGGCGTTCCGAATCTTTAAGTTTGTTCAGCAGCGCTACCCTTTCCAGCGCTTTTTTAGCCTGCGGCAGCAGGGTCTCCAGGAAATCCGCGTTCTTTACTATGTAATCCAGCGCGCCGGACTTCATGGCCTCCACCGCCACGGCCTCGTCCCCGCGGCCGGTCACCATGAGGAAGGGCGGGACGGCTATGCCGCCGGCCTTCAGCTGCTCCACCAGTTCCACGGCGTTGGCGCCGGGCAGGGAGTAATCCAGCAGCATCAGCTCCGGCGCGGCGGTCTTCAAAATGAGGACGGCCTCTTCGGCGCTGGCCGCCTTCCGGACCCCGAGGTCGAGCGGCGCCAGGCACTGGGCCACCAGTTCCCTTGTGCCGTGGTCGTCGTCTACAATAAGGATGAATCTGCCGTTCCGCGTTTTTTCCTGCTGCATATCGGTCTCCTCAATCGGCCAGCTTCGTCACTTTCACTATCATAAGGAACAGGCCCAGGCGCTTTATCACTTCGGCGAATTTCTCGAATTCCACCGGCTTGGTCAGGTAACTGTTGCAGCCCAGCTCGTAGCAGGTCTCTATTTCCTTGGGGTCGTCGGTGGTGGTGAGCATGACCACGGGGATGTTCTTTAGGCGCGGGTCTTTTTTTACGCGCCGCAGCACCTCCACGCCGTCAAGGTGCGGCATGCGGATGTCCAGCAGCAGCAGGTATGCCTTGCCGGCCTCCGCGCCGGGGCCGCCGGCCCCGGAAAGGAACTCCCAGGCTTCCCGGCCGTCTTTGAACCGGATCACGGGATTGGTGATGCCCACGCTTTCAAAACGCTGCTGCACCAGCAGGGCGTGGCCGTCGTCGTCCTCCGCCATCAGGATGGTGACGTTGTTATTCTTATTTTCCATGTTCAGCTCCCTCCGCCGCGGGCAGTTCCAGGTAAAAGGTCATCCCTTCCCCGTATTTCGATTCGGCCCTTATGCTGCCGCCGTTCTTTTCCGTAATGCGCC